>Ga0256845_1000007_pt1 | contig 180336 bp, 134 predicted proteins | sample RiftiametaG_FD_189101 | JGI IMG/M metagenome (GOLD analysis project Ga0256845, IMG submission 189101) | Tube worm associated microbial communities from hydrothermal vent at the East Pacific Rise, Pacific Ocean - Riftia | ecosystem: Host-associated > Annelida > Integument > Unclassified ...
CATTATCTAAATCGGATATGATTTTTTCCTTTAAAGCAAAAGGTAATACTACTCTTTTTTTCTTCTTTTTATCCATTACAACTATAATTTAGTTGTATAGCTATTTCAGGACAAGACAATCTATTAATATTTAAATCTTGAAAGTTTTCCCAAAAACCACCATAAAGGTTTGTATATACACTAATTTTTTTCTTACTATAATTAAGATTTAAACTATTATTACTACCGTTATACCGACTTCTTCTATAACTCACTGAAGTATTCCCATAAAAACCTTTCATAGCACCTCTCTTAATATTAATATTGATGATACCGGCATTACCTGCTGCTTCATATTTAGCAGGAGGATTTTCCATAATCTCGATATTCTTTATCGCTCCTGCAGGAAGTGTTCGTAGATAATTTTCCAGTTCTGTTCCTGATAAGTAAGACCGTTTATCGTTAATAAACACAACAACTCCGGACCTCCCTTTTAAAAGAATTGTACCATTTTGATCTACTGAAACACCAGGTGCCCTTTCTAACACTTCAAGAGTATTACTACCTGCATTTGCAATCAAAGCATCTGGAGTAATCACTACTCGATCAATTTTTCGCACAATAAATGGTACAGTTGATTTAACAGTTACTTGATTCAATAAATTAGCATTTACGTTTAATTTAATTGTGTCTATTACTATAGTTCCTTTTAGTTCTATATGCTTACTATAATCCAAGTAACCAAATTGTTTAACTTGAATAAAATAATCTCCAGCTTCAACATTTGCTATCTGAAACTTTCCGTTTTGGTCAGTAAATCCTGATTTTACAAAAGAAGAGTCCAACTTTGTAAAAATAATAACTGAACACAGGTCTAATCCCTCAAAATCTTCATTAACTATATATCCACTAATTTGTAAAGCCGTTTGAGTATATGCCCATGACACTGTAGACAATAAAAATAATGTTAAAATGTATTTCATAATTATAATTTGTTAGTCACTATTTTGGTAGAAAATTTGGTTTACTAGAAGCAATTTAACTAATACGTATTACGATTTTCTAACACAAAGAAGATACTTTTGAATTTAAAGGTAGGGGTAATAATTGCTAATTTTAAAATTAAAAAAACTTATTAATCGACCTTCTCAAATTTTTTGGGTCAGAAAAACCAATTATTTCAGTTATTTGAGAAAATGAAAACCCTTTCGTTAAAAGATGTTTAGCGGCTTCCAGTTTTAATTTTAATATATATTGATAAGGCGTGCACTTATAGAAATCTCTAAAACTTCTAAGAAAATGATATTTAGACAAACAAGCAATTGTTGCTAACTCTTCTATCCTAATTTTTTTGTTGTAATTATCGTGAATATAGTCTTTCGCTTCTGAAACCCTTCTGTACAATTCTTCTTTGGTCTGTTTTTTAGAAGATTTAAAATTTAAGAGCCTATTATCTATCATTAATTGATCTTGTACTAAATGCTCTGCTATTTTTATGTATAAACTGTTAAAGTTTATTAAGGTATCATTACCATTCTTAAGAATGTCTGGTAAGTACTCTTTTAAGAACAATCCTGTTGATGTTGCTCTTAAAGAATTTGTTTTCTGAGTGAACTTTATCTCATTATGACTAAAGCCTTCCGTCTCCAATAATTTCTCTTCCGACTTCAAACGATAATTAAAAACTTCAGTAATCAATTTTTCTGGAGGATAGATACAAATACCACTTGTCATATCATTTGTCTTAATATTCACTTCAAAGTCATCACTACTATTGACAATTAAATAACTATTTGATTCTATTTTGTACCGTTTATTATTTACAGTATAATCTTCAATCCCATTGGTCACAATTTTAATGGAAATGGGAGAGTTAGATACTTGATTATGATATTCATTCAAATTAGATAACATAAATTTACTCTTAGAAATATCATTTCTATCAGAAGCAGTACTATCAATATTTTTAATAAATGTTTTAATAGAGTTTATGTGTTTGATTTTAAAATTAGTAATAAATAACCGTTTCTCCAATTATGATATGCCTTAGGCAAAATGAAGTGATAAATGGTAGGAATCTTATTTCAAGTGTTTTACCTTGAGTTATAAACTCATAACTAGATTAAAAAACTATTCCACTGATTTCAAAACTCAAAATAAAATCATTCTCCGATAACGAAATATTAGCTCAAAATCAACTTAATGGTTGATTTAAAAATAATTAATTCAGTTGACACCTTATATCATTCAAACACTTCTTTACATTTATAGAGTTGGAATTGAAATGTTGAATGCAAATTTAAAAATTACTCAATATTTAAATAGCTATTTACCTATTAACTATCAAACAATTGACACTACTTATAGCTATAATGGAACGCGGTATACCATAACTTATGTTCAAAAAAGACTTTGTGGAATTAATGCTAATCATTACGGTAATTGTCCAATTTCACTATTGGAAAATCAAGTCATAGACGACAACTCTTATAATTGTGAAGATTTAACCACTAGGATTTAATTAAGAAGTTAAGAATTCACAACTCTAAATACCATAGCAAATAGCACTCCTATTATGGGTGATTCTCTTATCACATATCAATCAAATTCACCAGAATTTTGTTTTTCTATATCAGAAAATCAAACACTCTATTTACTCTTTAAATTACAATCAGGTTCCACACAATAATATGGACAGATTGAGTTTATTTTAACTAAAAATAATAAACCAACACTAATAAAAACAGCTATTCAAAATTGACTTTTAGAACTGAACAAATATCAGCTATAGCAATAAATTAAACAAAATTACGTTTATAACTTTACTTGCACCACTCATTTTCTCGCCTTGCTTATTATAATTTTGTAAGATTAAAATACAGTTAATACATCTTAACTCGTACTTAACTTACCTATTAAACTATTAATTACACATAAAATGGTTAAATTAAAAGCAATTCTATTACTTATTTTTGTAGCACAATCAATTTTTGTATCTGCGCAAATTAACACTATTCACTCATCTGATTTTGTAAGATTTTACAATGCAGAAGATTTATTTGAGAAACAAAAGTATAGTGCTTCTCAAAAAGAATATGGGCTATTTATTAACGAGCAGAAAGATGAAAATCATCCTTATGTGATAAAAGCACGATTTTATTATGCTTTAAACTCATTATATCTTTATCATCCAGATGCAGAATTATTGTTAAGAGGATTTTTAACTGATTATCCAGAAACAATATATAGACCTCAAATCTATTTTGAATTAGGTAAACATTACTATAGAAAAAGAAAATATGAAGCTACAATTGAATGGTTATCTAAAATGGATACATACGATTTATCAGAAGATGAAAATGCTGAATATTATTTCAAATTAGGGTATGCAAATTTTAGAGAAAATAACCTTAAGGCTTCAAGAGATGCGTTTCATGAAATTATCTCTAGCGATTCAAAATATCAAGCACCAGCCTTATACTATTACTCTCATATTGCTTATACAGAAAAAAGTTATCAAACTGCATTAGACGGTTTTACCAAACTACAAGAGAATCCAGCTTTCAAAGAAACTGTACCCTATTACATTACTCAAATTTATTATCTACAAGGTAAATACGACAAGGTAATTAGCTTTGCTCCTGACTTAAAAGAAAAGGACAATGCAAAATATGAACTTGGCATGTCCCATTTAATTGGTGATGCTTTTTACAAAGTAGGTAAATATGATGAAGCGGTGCCATTTTTAGAAGAGTACAATAACAAATCAACAACGACAAGAGATGAAGATTACCAATTAGGCTTTGCTTACTTTAAAAGTAAAAATTATAAGAATGCCATTACCATGTTTGACAAAGTAGCTAATGTAAAAGACAAGTTAGGCCAAGTTTCGTTATATCATATTGGAGATGCTTATTTAAAAGAAGACAACTTTTTTTATGCTCGAAATGCTTTTGAATTAGCTTCAAAATTATCATTTGATCCGGAAATTGAAGAAGATGCTTTATACAATTACGCCATTTTGTCTTACAAATTAGATTATAATCCTTTTGATGAGGCCGTAATTGCTTTAACGCAATATTTAAATAAATACCCAAATTCTAAACGTAGCCCAGATGTACAAGAGTATTTAATTAATGTTTACACTACAATGAAGAACTATAAATCTGCAATGGTAGCGATAGAAAACATTAGTGAATTAAACATTAGAATGAAATCTACCTACCAAATGATGGCTTTTAATCATGGCGTAGAACAATTTCAAAGTTCACAATTAGCCAATTCAATTGAAACGTTTAAAAAAGTAAAAACTTACCCAATTGATCCTTCATTAAATTCTCAAAGTTATTATTGGATGGCAGAAGCTTACTTCAAGCTTTCCGATTACAGCAATTCTATTGTTTGGTACAGACACTATTTAGAAGAGCCTGGTAGTTATTCTTTAATTGAACATAATGATGCGTATTACAATATTGCCTATGCGTATTTTAAACAAGAAGATTGGGAATCAGCAATACAATCGTTTAGAACATTTACTCAAGATGAAAGCGAAACTCATAAAGAAAAAGTAACGGATGCTTTTTTAAGAATTGGTGATGCATATTATAAGCAAGCCAAAGATGAGCAAGCTATTCTTTTTTACCAAAGAGCAATTGACACTGAAGGAGGACAAGAAGACTATGCCAAATTTCAAATGGGGAAATCCTACGGTTACATAAACCAACATGTGAATAAAGCCAAAGTTATGCTTGATATTGTAAACAACTACCCAAGTTCTACATCCGCAGTTCCTGCTCTATATGAAGTAGCTGAATCTTATAGATTAATTGAAGATGATGTCAAAGCAAAATTATACTATAATCAATTAGTTACCGATTATCCAAAACATAATTTAGTTAAGGATGCTGTATTCCAAATCGGAATCTTACATTTTAGAAATTTGGAATTTTCTCAAGCAGAAAAACAATTTTTAAGAATTTTGAATGAGTTCAATGACGAATCCAAAAAGAAACAAGCTATGGCCAGATTGAAAGATGTTTATACTGCTCTAAATCAACCAGACAAATATATTGCTTTACTTGGCAAATACGATATAGATTTTACAAATGGTGCTAAGGACACTTTGTATTTTGATAATGCTTATGATTTATATGAAGATTCTTCATGGACTCAATGTACAAAAGCATTTAATAAATACTTTGACGAATTTAGCACACCGATATTTGAATTAGAAGCCTTATTCTTTAGTGCAGAAGCATACCAAAAAAACGGGAATGATTCGATTGCCAACATCAGACATTCCAAACTTTTATTAAAACCACAAAATAGATTTACTGAACGGTCTGCTTCTTTTAGTGCTCAATACGAATACGAGAATGAAAACTATAATCAAGCCGTGAAACAATTTCAAAAATTGTTACAATCCGCCTCATATCCTCAAAATAAATTGATTGCCAATATTGGTATAATGCGTAGTTATGCGCTACAGAACATGTATGAAGAAGCTAAACAAAGCGCAGAAGCTATTTTAGTAAGTGATCAAGCTTTAGATTATGTTAAAACAGAGTCTAATTTCGTAATTGGAAAAGCATTAATGTTAAACTCTGATTTTGACAATGCTAAAACACACTTTACAAATGTAGTTAAAAACTCAAGTGCAGAAATGGCTGCAGAGTCACAATACAACATTGCATTAATCTTCAACTTACAAGAAGATTATACCTCATCAGAACAAGAAGTAAGAAACCTAATGAAAAACAATGCAGGATACAGCTTTTGGGTTGCCAAAGCACTAATCTTACAAGCTAAAAATTCAATGGGTAAGGAAGATTATGTACAAGCTGAGTATACTTTAAATTCTGTATTAAATGGTTATACCGTTACTGATGATGGTATACTAGCTGAAGCGAATGAAGTCATGCAGGTATTATTAAGTATTAAGAATAAAGCAAAAGATTTGGAAGACGATTCCGATAACACAATTGAAATAAATGAAGGAGGTAACAATGATTAATTATATCAAACTAGTAACCGCGCTTATTATTGGATTAATATCCACTACTGGATTTTCTCAAGATGAAGAAAATATTATTTCTAATGCCATTAGAGAAATTTCACCATCTTATAGAATTACTGAAAACCCAAAAATAATTGATACTGTTGTGAAAGTTCCACAATTTACATATCCTTTATTGAATAGGAGTATGAAAACGTCTATACAAACAGAAGAAATTGAAGCTTCAAAAATAAAAATTGTAAATAAACTAGACAAAATATACCCAGGCTATGTAAAGTTGGGGTTAGGAACTAACACTATGCCTTTAGGCGAATTATACTATAATTCAACACGAAACAGAAAAATATCCTATGGTATTCATGCTAAACATTTATCAGCGTTTGGGAAAGTGAAAGATTATGCACCAGCACAATTTGATAGAACCAAAGCAAAAGTATTTAGTAACTTTTATCTTTCAAAATATTTAATTGAATCTGAAGTTAATTGGTTAAACCATGGATATCATTACTATGGCATACAAAATGATTCTATTCCTAAGGATTCTTTAAAAAATAGAGTTGGAGGCTATCAAGGAAAAGTAAGTTTCTCAAATCTTTTAAGAAAAGATAGTGCAAAATTAGCATACAAAATCAATGCAGATTATGGTTTCTTTCATGAATTCCTAAAAGATTCTGCCGCTATTTCTACCAACGCAAGAGAAAGCAATTTTGGATTAGGTACTAATTTAAGTTATAAACATGAATTAAACGTATTTGCTGTAGACCTAGATTTTAGATTCAATAAATATAAATTTGCAGAATCAGATACAGCTCTTATAGCCTATAGAAAAAATGAGGCTAACCATATCCTACATTTTAGACCAACCATATCATCTTATAGATTTGACGATAAACTAAAAATAGAATTAGGTCTTGACATTAATTTTGACTTTTCAGCCAATTCAATCTTTAAACCATTATTTGTAGCCAATTTAAAATATTCTTTATTAGATGGTATGTTTATTCCATACCTCGGTATAGATGGAAATTTAACCCAAAACACATTTCATAGCTTGAATAGATCTAATCCTTATATTACTTCTGCAGTGGATTTAAAAAACACAAAAGAGTTTAAAATATATGGAGGAATTAAAGGCGCATTGTCAAAAACTATATCATTTGATTTTCATGTACGACAAACTATGTTTACTGATATGGTTCTATTTTTTAATGACACCATTTTTAGTGATCAATATAAGTTTAATGTACTTTATGATGACGTTTCTAAATTCACTTTTGGCGGAAGTTTAACGTACCAGGATAAAGAAAAATTAAAAATTGACGCTATGGTAGACTACAATGTTTATACTACTACAGATCAAGAATATGCTTGGTACTTACCACAGTTAGAAATTACATTGAGAGGATCTTATAATATTTATGATAAAATTTACGCAAAATTAGATTTCACATTGAAGGGCGCTAGAAAAAGTCCAAATGGATTATTAAATCCGGACTCAACAAATGAAAAACAGTTTAATGCGGATTTAATTGCGGACGCTAACTTACATTTAGAATACAGATATAATAAAAGAATTTCTGCTTTCTTACAATTTAACAATATTGCTAATCAGAAATATCACCGTTGGATGAATTATCCAGTTTATGGATTTCAAGTATTAGGAGGCGTTACATTTGGATTTTAATTAGACCGTTAATCATTTGAATTTTACAATTTGAAAACTTACCATCCCCTTGAACATGATTTTGATTGGATTGACTTAATTACTACAATTAATTCAGAACAATATACATTCATTGACTCGAATGCTGGTAACTACATTTTTGCTTGGGGAAGTGAAGCTCAATTGATTCAGGAGACATTTAATTCAAATACTTTGTTAGATTTTGAAACTACTTATTCAAACCAGTATTTATTCGGATACTTGGGTTATGATGCCAAAACAAATTTTTACCCTTCAGAAAAAAGTAGTAATCCAGATTTTCATAAACTTCCAGAGTCAATTTTTTATGTTCCAAAACATGTTGTTTTAAAGAAGAACGAGAATTTATTATACTTTGGAACAGAGGTTGGTTTTAACGAATTTAAGTCAATCAATATTAAAACATACAGTTCATTTGAATCAGCCGAATCGGTCAAACTAGTTTGCAATACAAACTTCACTGATTATAAAAAAAATATAGAATCCATTCATAACCACCTACAACAAGGCAACATTTATGAGATGAACTATTGTATCAATTTTACGGCAACGCATTGTAATTTGAATAATATTGAATCTTACAAAAAATTAAAACAAAACACTAAAGCACCTTTCTCAACCCTTTTTAAATTTAACGATACTGTAGTTTTATCAGCTTCTCCTGAACGATTTTTCACAAAGAGAAATAAGACCATAATAAGTCAACCTATAAAAGGTACTGCTCCCCGAGATTCAGACCAAAAAACTGATCTGCAAATTCAAAACGATTTACTGAACAATCAAAAAGAGATATCAGAGAACGTCATGATTGTTGATTTAGTACGTAATGATTTATCAAGAATTGCAGATAAACAATCCGTTTCTGTACCAGAATTATGTAAATTATATTCTTTTGAAACCGTACATCAACTCATCTCAACCGTAAAAGCTCAAATTCCAAATAACCTTACCTTTAGTGAAATATCCAAAAACCTATTCCCTATGGGTTCAATGACAGGTGCTCCGAAATTAAGTGCTATACAAATCATTGAAGATGTTGAAACCTTTAAACGTAATATATACTCAGGTACGATTGGATTTATTGATCCGATAAACAATATGGATTTTAACGTGGTTATACGTTCTATTATTCACAACTTAAGCACAAAGACTACAAGTATTTCAGTTGGTGGTGCCATCACCATTAAATCTACTGCAAAGGGTGAATATGATGAATGTTTATTGAAATTGAAAAAAATTGAAGAATCAATAGTAGTAACTTCTATTTAATTCCATTTTTTACAGAGAATTAAATATTTCATTTAGCCTTTAATTGCAAGATTTGAAGAAAAAAAAGCACAAAGTAAATATATTAAAGCTTACTGTAAAGCACCATCCCATCCTTTAAAAACAGGTTCGTAACCTTGATCTATTATCGTTTTAATAAACTGTGATGTACTACGCTTATCATGTATTTCAAATTGCTCCAAATTCGTATTTGGATTTGCATATCCACCTGGATCCGTTTTAGAGTCAGCAGAAATAGAGGTTATACCCAACTTGATAATATTATTTCTAAAGGTATCACTTTCCCTTGTTGACATTGACAATTCAATTTCTTGATTAAAAATTCTATACGCACAAATCAATTGAACCAACTGTTTATCTGTCATCACAGATTTTAGCTCAACACCTCCCGCACAAGGTCTTAATCTCGGAAATGAAATCGTATAATTAGATTTCCAATATTTTTTCTCTAGATAAGACAAATGAGAGGCTGCAAAAAACGAATCCGTTCGCCAATCTTCCAATCCGATTAAAACCCCTACTCCCATTTTATGGATACCCGCTTTACCCAATCTATCATGAGTTTCGATTCTATAATCGTAATTAGACTTCTTACCTTTTGGATGATGCTTTTTATAGTTCTCTCTATTATACGTTTCTTGATATACCAATACCGTATTTAGCCCTTCCTCAATTAACTCTTCATATTCATTTTGATCTAAAGGCTGTACCTCTATTGAAATATGAGAAAAATGTGGTGTTAATAATTTAATCGCATTCTTAATATAATGGACACCAACCGTTTTATTTGCTTCACCTGTTACGATTAAAACATGATCATAACCATAAGATTTCAATACTTGCACCTCAGCTAAAATCTCTTCATCTGTTAATGTTTTTCTTTTAATCTTAACATCTAAGCTAAACCCACAATATGTACAAATATTTTGACATTCATTACTTAAATATAAAGGTGCATACATTTGGATTGTATTTCCAAAACGTTCTAAAGTTAACCCTTGACTTTTCTGTGCCATTTGTTCTAAAAACGGTTCTGCTGCCGGAGAAATTAGTGCTTTAAAATCTTCTAAACTTGGTTTAGGGTTATTAAGTGCTTTTTCAACATCAGTATTAGTTTTTGAATAGATTGAACTAGATGTGTCTTCCCAATTAATATTATCTGCTATTTGTTTAAATGAATTCATTTTGTATCTTAATTTCTCATTTGTTCTCAACACGTTTCGATAAAAGGTCAAAACACTCGAACCGACATTAACACTTATTTACCAATCACTACTAAACTTCTTAACTCCTGACTTATCCTAGAAATGAAGTAAGCGGACTACTTGCATTAGCAATACTAGAAACACTACCCAATTTAGCTTCATATGCCATTCTCCCAGCTTCCACAGCTAACTTAAAAGCAATTGCCATTTGAACTGGGTTACTTGACACTGCAATAGCCGTATTAACTAAAACAGCATCTGCACCTAACTCCATGGCATAAGCAGCATGAGACGGTGCACCAATTCCTGCATCAACGATAACAGGAACTGTAGCTTGATCTATAATTATTTCTAAAAAATCAGACGTTTTAATCCCTTTATTACTTCCTATTGGAGAACCTAATGGCATCACAGCATGTGTTCCTACTTCTTCTAAGCGTTTACATAAAACCGGATCGGCATGAATGTATGGCATTACAATAAATCCTTTTTTCACTAACTCCTCAGTTGCTTTTAAGGTTTCAATAGCATCAGGCATTAAATACTTAGGATCTGGATGAATTTCTAATTTAATAAAATTGGTTTCCAAAGCCTCTCTCGCCAACTCAGCAGCAAAGATTGCTTCTTTTGCAGTTCTTACCCCACTTGTATTAGGCAGTAAATTAAATTGTGAATGATTCAAATGAGATAAAATATCATCTCTATCATCTTTCACATCTACTCGCTTCAATGCCATTGTTACTAATTCAGAACCTGAAGCTAACAAAGCCTCTTCCATTTGAACAGATGACTTAAACTTCCCTGTTCCTGTGAATAAGCGAGATGTAAATATTTTATTTCCTATTTTTAGATTACTCATATAATTTATTTGTTCTCGATACATTCCGACAAAAAAATCGAAACACTCGAACTGACACTATAACGGCGTCAATTAATGCAAAATTTCTTTTAATTCTCTAATTAATTTGGTTTTGTTTTCAGCATTAAAAATCAATCCTGAAAGCGCAACACCATGAATTCCAGTTTCATTTTTCAATTCTGAAATATCATCCACTTTTAAACCTCCAATAGCAACAATCGGAATATTAAACGTCAACGTTTGCCATCCGTAAGTTTCCGTTTTTGGAATAATGTCTTTGTACCCTTTTAACCCTAAAATAGGGCTCAGTCCTTTTTTAGTTGTTGTTTCTCTAAATGGACCCAACCCAATATAATCAGCACCGAATAGTTCAGCATTCTTGGCATCTACAAATGTATTTGCTGTTCCACCAATAATTTTCCCTTTACCAATTAATGCTCTTACCTCTTTAATTGGCATATCGGTTAATCCAACATGAACTCCATGTGCATCCACCTCAATAGCAATGTCAACACGGTCATTAATAATTAAAGTTGCCTCCCATTCATCAGTTAATAATTTAACTTGTTTAGCTATTCCTAAATAATCCAAGTTTTCATTTTTTACTCTTAATTGAATCCAAGTTACACCTACCTCTAGAATAGACTTAACTTCTGATAAAATTGATTCTTCAGAGTGTGATTGTGTGATGTATTGTAATTTATTAATCATTTATATTCTTTAAATTTCTATTTCTAATAATGTTAGAAGCAATAATTAATATTATTCCAAAAAACATAACCAACCTATTTGAAGGCCAATTCAAAACCGATAATAGCACACCAATTATTGATAACGATATCCCCAAACCAAAGATAAGTTCAGGAACTCTATCTTTAAAAGTCAGATGCGCAGATAAATACATAGTTTCTACAATAAAATTAATTAATAGAATAACAAAAAACAAAATAATCCAATACTATTAAGATTAAATGCCGTGAAAAATGAAATTACCAAAATAATATACAAAATCACTCTAATTATATGCACTAACAGCTTCATAACCTGTGATTCCCCAACATAGTTTTATTTGAACTTAAAAACCCTTCCATATATCTTTTAGATTTTAAGATGGTTTTATGTAATGGGTAACCTTGAAATAAATTTGCAGCAATGGCAGATGATAATACACACCCACTTCCATGCTTAGCAAAAATTGGTTTCACCGTTTTTTTTGGATTAAATCCATTTTGCAAATCACCTTGAAATAGATAATCTTTACCTAAATCCAACTCATTATGACCACCTTTTAAAAGCACTTTGGTAAACTTAGAAAGATGTTTAGCTCCTTTCATAGCATTGTCATCCTTAGATAGAACTTTCACTTCATTCCAATTAGGTGTCATCAAATAAATTCCTTTTAATACAGATTCCAATTCACTTAAATCATGATTAAAATCAAAACCCGAAGATGCTGATAAAATTGGATCCCAAATAATTTTTGTATGACCATTATTAGACAATAGAATAGAATTTATTTTTTGTAAAAATACTAAACTTTGAATAAGCCCTATCTTAACATAACTAAATCTATATTTTGACAAGAGTAATTCTAATTGACTAATTATAATAGCTTCATCTATCCAATTGACAGATAAAAACTCGTCTCCAGTTTGAATAGTATTAGCCGTTTGAACAGCCATTCCGATACATTGATGTTGTTCAAATGTTTTGATGTCAGCTAAAACTCCTGCCCCAGCACTTGGATCAAATCCTGCAATGGTTAATATATATTTATTTTTTTTACTCATTGTTTTCTATTATTCCATCTCGTTCTGTTCTCGATACATTTCGGCAAAGAAAGTCGAAACAATCGAACTGACATTACTTTTCAATGTTCCAGAACTCACCTAATCTAGCCATACCATAAAAGCCAGCATCTTTTAACATTTCTTCATCTTCCATTCTTACGCCACCTAATGCAATTACCTTCACTTTAGTATTCATTAACTTTGTTTTTACTTCATTCAAGTTAAATTTTGACAAATAACCTTCTTTCGAAATACTATCAAATATTGGACTCAAAAACGCATACTCCACATTGAAAGACAATTCGTTAATCTCAGCTAGTGTATGTCCTGAATAAGTCACCATATCTGGCACCACTCTATTTATTTCTATTTCTCTATTATTTAACACTAATGGTTGAATAAAACATTTATCAACTTCATCAGCATACGCTAATTGGCTTAAACTTTTCTTATTCAAATTAATTCCCCCCAAATCAAATTCATTACTCAAACTGTAATGTGAATGAATCACAATTTTATAATGTAAATCAGAATCAATTAAACTAATAAATTTCTTAAATTGACTATAATCAAAATCTGGTTTTCTTAAGTGAAAAAAATCTATATCATCATCCATTAACAAACCATGTACTATTTCAAGTTCATTTTCTATTTGAGTTGGATATGAGAATATAATATTTTCCATTATTCGCTTACTCTATTTATTTAATCGCTAAGATAACTAAGACCAATGAAACTATATGTGTAAAGGATACAAAGTTGTAAAACCTTGTATCCTTTACATTCTATTTATTTCAATTCTTTAGGTTCTAAATACAATTCAGATCCTTTTTCAGTATAGGTATCAGACATTTCTTTCATCCCTTCTTCAATTGCTTCATCCGTATTTAAACCATGCTTATCAGCATACTCTCTCACATCTTGAGAAATTTTCATTGAACAAAAATGAGGCCCACACATTGAGCAGAAGTGAGCTACCTTAGCATTTTGACTTGGTAACGTTTCATCATGATATTCTCTTGCCGTGTCAGGATCAAATCCTAAGTTAAATTGATCTTCCCAACGGAATTCAAACCTAGCTTTTGACATGGCATTATCTCTATGTTGTGAACCTGGAAATCCTTTTGCCAAATCTGCCGCATGCGCTGCAATTTTATAAGTAATTACACCTTCTTTAACATCATCTCTATTTGGTAAACCTAAATGTTCTTTTGGTGTGACATAGCATAACATTGCCGTTCCGTACCAACCAATTTGAGCAGCACCAATTCCAGATGTAATGTGATCATAACCAGGTGCTATATCCGTAGTCAATGGTCCTAATGTATAGAAAGGTGCTTCAAAACAATCTTCCAATTCAATATCCATGTTTTCTTTAATCATCTGCATTGGCACATGACCTGGTCCTTCAATCATAACTTGGACATCATGTTTCCAAGCAATCTTAGTTAATTCTCCTAATGTTTTTAATTCAGCCAATTGCGCTTGATCATTTGCATCAGCAATAGACCCCGGACGTAAACCATCTCCTAAAGAAAAAGCCACATCATACTTTTTCATAATCTCACAGATTTCTTCAAAATGAGTATATAAAAAACTTTCTTTATGATGAGACAAACACCATTTAGCCATAATAGACCCTCCACGAGAAACTATTCCTGTTAAACGTTTAGCTGTCATTGGTACATACCTTAATAAAACACCTGCATGAATTGTAAAGTAATCCACCCCTTGCTCAGCTTGTTCAATTAATGTATCTCTAAACAATTCCCATGTTAAATCTTCAGCTTTACCGTTTACTTTTTCTAACGCTTGATAAATTGGAACTGTTCCTACAGGTACCGGAGAATTTCTAATAATCCACTCTCTCGTTTCATGAATATTTTTCCCCGTTGACAAATCCATAATCGTATCCGCTCCCCAACGGATTCCCCACACCATTTTTTCAACCTCTTCTTCAATAGAAGATGATAATGCTGAATTTCCGATATTAGCATTAATCTTAACTAGGAAATTTCGTCCAATAATCATTGGTTCACTTTCTGGGTGATTTATATTATTAGGTAAAACAGCTCTACCGCAAGCAATTTCTGACCTTACAAATTCTGCTGTAATTTTTTCCGGAATACTTGCTCCAAAAGAATTACCTGGATGCTGTGGTGCAATTTCTTTAATCTCTTCTAATTTTTGATTTTCACGAATGGCTACATATTCCATCTCGGGCGTAATAATTCCCTTTTTAGCATAATGCATTTGAGACACATTAGCTCCTTCTTTTGCAATTAATGGTTTTTTAAGGTGTTCAAATCTTAAATGATCTAAATCAGAATTATATAAACGTTCTTTTCCAAAATCAGATGTGATCTCATCCAACTCTTGAACATCATCACGTTTTTCAATCCATGCTTGACGAATGGCAGGTACGCCATGCTTCACATCAATTTTAATACTTGGGTCGGTAAAAGGTCCTGAAGTGTCATAAACAACAACTGCTTCATTTTTTTCTTTAATGAATTCACCCTTTGTAAACATGGCTTCTGAATCTGTCAAATTAATTTGACGCATGGCTACTTTTATATCCTTATGAATTTCTCCACTCACATATATTTTTTCTGATCCAGGAAAAGGCTCTCTTGTAATATTAGATCCTTTATTTGGTATTTTCACTTCTTTCTTTCCACTCATGTTATTAGATATTATATTAAATATTTTTAAATTCTATTCTTTGAACGCTAAAATTATTAGCGAGTATCGTTTATGCTCTATACTGACTTTTACAAAATTAAATCAAGCTAAATTAATATTAACCGCCAGCAGTAGCAGTGATTACCATAATGATATCGTTTGTATTTAATTTATGGTTTTGCCAATTAGATTTGGGCACAACTGATGTATTTATAGCTACAGCAATACCCTTTTTGGAAAATAAATTATGTGTTCTTAGAACGGTTTCTAAAACTTCATTTTCTTCAATTGTAATCTTTTGGTTGTTTAGAGTTACTTCCATTAGTATTAATTATTCAATTAATTATAACTCTAGGGAATATGTCTATGACAGACAGTCTATTCACTTTTCCTTTTCGCCAGCATTACCCGGATCAAGTTCAAAGGGTATTTCTCAGCCGATTTAACGACACCCCTAAAGTTTTTTACAAATATAATAAAATAAGTTTAATCGGAGGACAGATAAAATATAAGACCAAATTAGTCTAGTCTACGTACTTTTATCTGAATATTACTACTTATTTTGATTCTTCCAAATCAGTAAACACTTTATCAACAGGTTCCCATAGTTCAATTTTATTTCCGTCTGCATCTAAAATATGAATAAATTTACCGTAATCAAAAGTCTCCATTTCATCACAAATTGTTACACCATTAGATTTTAATTCTTCTACCAATTCAACCAAATTTTCCACTCGATAGTTAATCATAAATTCCTTTTCAGAAGGTTGAAAATAATCAGTATCATTTTTAAAAGGACTCCACTGTAAATAATTAATTTCGTCCGGAGCATCCATATTTCTCGATTTAAAAGATGAACCATATTCATCTGTAATTAAACCTAAGTTCTTAGAATACCATTCTTTTGTTTCTTTGGGGTTTGGAGATTTAAAAAACACTCCTCCTATACCTGTTACACGTCCTTTTTTACTCATAATACTTTATTAAATTCACTCTTTTGAACTTTTCGTAATGACTTATACAACCCATTGCATTAATTCTTGAATTTCTTAACTCTACAATCACGCTTTCTTTAAAACCAATGGGAGTCAACGTATATTTGAAACTAGAAAACAAACTACTTACTCTCTACTTCAGCCATTAATTTATCGGCTTCTACTTGTGCTTTAGCCATCACACCATCAGCCCGTTTATTTGCTTCAGATTCTACTTTAAGGGCATTCTTTTCAGCTTGTTTTATCACTTCTTTAGCAGCAACTTGATTTGCTTTCTTTTCAATAAAATTACCCCCTTTATTTTTTAAATCATTTGATTGTTTAACACCTTCTGCTCTCACTTTGTCAGCAGATCTTTTACCCTCAGCTTTAATTGCGTCAGCTTGTTTTTGTGCTTCAGCTAACAACTTATCAGCCTGTTCTTTCGCTTGTCCTTTTAAGTCTTCCTTAACTTCTTCCACTTTTTCTTTGACCTGTTCAATCACTTGCTCCTTAACATCATCCACAATACTACCCACTGCATCTTTTAAGTTAACACCAACAATAGGTTCATCTACAGTCCCTTTCATTGTTACGTCAACCATAACAAATTCAGTTGCTTTTAAATCCATTCCCAATTTACCTGCTTGACCATTTAACTTATTCACAGCATCCCCCGCACCTAACTCATCACTTGGCACTTTTAATGTCATTGTATTATCCATAGTTTGATCGAAACCATTAGACCCTGACATTTCTCCTGTAACTGGTCCCATTTTAATTTCAAATGGCTCCGTATTAACTCTCCCGTCTTTAAAATTATACTTTACTTGAGTATTATTTATTTCTAATTTACTAAACTTATCATTTTTTAAGGCTGTACTTAACTTGTCTAATGCTTTAAACCCTTCTACTTTAATGCTTTTTGTTTGCATAATACCATTCCCTGTCAAAGTAGTTAAATCTGGCATCATTTCTTGGTCTAACACACCATCAATAGTTAAAGATGTATTGAATCTCCCTTTCATATTCTTAGCATAAGGTGCCATTTCAGATACTGTTGTAAACGTATTGGTTACTGTCTCAATGTCAAAATCATTAATAGCCATGTCATAATTGAAACCAGGACTCTTTGGGTTTACTGTCTCGTAATGACCATTCATTAGCATACTCCCTTCAAGCAAGTTCATAAACAAGTTGTTCATTTTTATTTTTTGATCTCTAACAACTAACTCTCCTTTAATATTATCGATATCCATATTATCATAAACTACTTTTTTCATAGTCGTGTTCAAAGTAAAATCAATATTTTTAGGAACTTCAATTACACTTAAAGGCTCTTCTTCACTAGCCGTTCCACTCTCTGTTTGCTCAACTTCAGTTTCTTCTTCCATAAACTCATTTAGATTCATCAAGTTTGAACTCATATTAAATTGACCCGTTAATGCTTCATCATCTGCAAAAGCATATGCAATAAAATTTTCTATTTTACCATTAGCACTAATATCCGATTTTCCAATTTGAGATTCAAACGCTGCTAATTCAACAAATTGAGGAGAGAAGTTTAATACCATTTTTTTCAACATGACATCATATGGTAAAGAGTCACTTTTATAGTCCATGTTCATTACCCCTAATTGACCCTCAGCCAAAAAATCCTCATAACGCTCTTCTTCCAGAGCAGAAACCTTTCCCTTTAAACGAACATCAGCAGTAATTTCTCCGTTCATTTCATCACCAGCATCCATTGGAACTACATCTTTAAGAGAAGCTAAGCTAAACTGAGCTTTGATTCCTCCATCAATATCTGCATCTGAAACAGGTGTTCTAACCTTCATATTCATATCTATTGGATTACCTGCTAATTCCATGTGGAATTTTTTTAAGTTTACAAACGTATTGTCTTCACTTCCTCCAGGATTGTCCACATGTAAATCAATATTAATCTTATTTACAGATTTAGGCAGGTCAGGATATTTAAACATAGCATCTGCAATTACCAAATCTAAGCCAAATGCTGGTAAATTAGTTTCGGTATAAGTTCCTTTTGCGTATCCATTCAATGCCAGTTTACCAGCAGTTTTAACATCATCAAAATCCGTCATATAAACTGCAGGCACAAGAGATAAAATGTTTTTAAATTCTGTTTTTTGTGCGCTGAATTTTAAATCCATGTCCATATCATCTTTATCTTCAAATAAAGCTAACCAACCATCCAAACCAAGGGTTAAGGCATTAATTCTAAACTCGTTTTCAGTAAACGTGTATTTATTGTTTGCTAAATCTGCATTAATTATTGCATCAATTCCAATTTTTGTTTTCTTAAAATACTTCACATTTTCAAGTTCTACATCCATTGATTCAATGCTAGTCTCTGTAATTAAATCAGTTACATCTTCCGTCATATCACCTGATAAATGAAAGTTGAAATTCTTAATAGCTGTTGTCAAATCCATTGTTTCATCTACATAGGTGATGTTAGCATTGGAAATTGATAAATCTTTTAAACCTAACTTGAAAGCAGAACTCTCTTCAGTTTCATCTTCAGCAGTTTCATCTTCAGTTTGATCACTTACTTTAGTAATGTCCCAGTTTGCAGAAGAATCAGCTAAAACAAGTGCATTAACATTTAGATCTGAAAGGCTTATGGTTTTTACTTTTATTTCATCTCCAGTTATTACACTCATTACATCTACCTTTAGAGTAAGATTACCAATACTTGCTAATTGAGTTCCTTCAAATTTATCAACACCATCTACTGTTACATTATTAATTTCGAAATTAAAGTTCGGGAAGGTGGTAATTAATCCCAAGTCAAACTCACCAAAATCTACGGTTGCATTTAGACTGTTGTTCGCTTCTTCTTTTACCATTTCTACTATTTTACCTTTAAAAATAATAGGTAAAAGAATAATTAATAGGATCAAAAGCAATAGTGTTAATCCGAAATATTTTAGAATTTTTTTAATCATAGGATAAAATGTAATAGTATCTGTTTAAATTTTATTTTATAAAATGTAACGAAACCAAAATTTTAAACGTTTTAGTAAAATAGTGATTCCGTTCCATCAAACATACACTAAATTAATTATTTCACTTCACTTAATGGCGTAAAATATGTTAAAGTAGTGTTATCGTTTTTTTACTCGATCCATCAGAGTAGTAAATATTAAACTCAGATTAAAGAAAATTATTTCATGAATTGTAGAAAAACAATCATCAAAATCAAATAAGCCTAAATGGACAGATCAATTATTTTAGAAAAGCAAGAAATAGTCTGTACACCTATATCACTTGTTGAATCTCACATAGTACTTTATAATACCCATTCAAATCAATTAACTCTTGATGACTTCCTTGCTCTACAATCACTCCTTTTTTAAGTACTAAAATCACGTCAGCATTTCTAATTGTACTCAATCTATGAGCAATTACTAATGACGTCCTATTTTTCATTAAGTTATCTAGCGCATTTTGAACTACTTTTTCAGATTCAGTATCTAAAGCAGAAGTAGCTTCATCTAAAATCATGATTGGTGCTTGTGATAAAATAGCCCTAGCAATGCTCACCCTTTGCTTTTGACCACCTGATAGTTTATTACCTCTGTCCCCTATATTTGTTTCATACCCATTTTCCAAACCAGTTATAAAATCATGTGCATTAGCAATTTTTGCCGCTTCAATTACCTGTTCAGTAGTTGCATTTGGATTACCAAATTTAATGTTTTTCTCAACTGAATCATTAAATAAAATAGACTCTTGGGTAACAATACTAATAAACTTTCTAAGATCCTTTTTAGCCAAATCTCTAACATTAGTATCGTCTATGGTTATTTGACCTTCTGTCACATCATAAAAACGCGGAATCAAATCAGATATAGTCGATTTACCAGAACCTGATTCACCAACCAAAGCAACTGTTTGACCTTTTTTTATTGAAAAACTAATATTATCTAAAACCTTAGTTTCATTATAGGCAAAGGACACATTTTTAAAATGTACTCCTGACGAAAATTCAGTTTTAAGCACAGGATGTACTGGTTCTTTAATAGTGTCTTCAATTTCTAAAATGTGATTAATTCGATCTAAAGATGCCTCCGCTTTTTTCAAGGCCGTTAAACCACCTGAAATCCCACCTATTGGTCTTAACAATTGAGAAAACACAACAATAAAACCAATAAATTGATTACCACTCAAACCGGTTTCAACACCGACTTCCAGTCCATCAAGAATTAGCGAACCACCATACCATACAATACCTAATAAAACAGTTGCACCAAAAAACTCATTTAAAGGTGAAGATAAATCTCGTTTTCTAAATGTAGCTGTCACTAATTTTTGATGTTCTAAATTTTCCGCTCGAAATTGCGCATCACTCTCTTTTTCAGCTCCAAACGCTTTAATAATTCTAACCCCACCTATTGACTCTTCAATTCTAGACAATAAATTCCCCATTTTTTCTTGTGCTTGACTTGAAGACCTTTTTAGACTTTTACCAATCTTAGATATTAACAACCCACTAATTGGTAATAAAATTAATGAAAAGATAGTTAATTGTGGACTCCAAGAAAATAAGACTCCTAAACTAATTATAATTGCCAAAGGTTCTCTAAAGATAATTTCTAACACATATACTAGTGCCACTTCCACTTCATTTAAATCAGATGTCATTCTTGATAATAGGTCTCCTTTTTTTTCATCAGAATGATGCGCTAAAGGTAATCTAATAGCTTTCGAGTACAATAATTGTCTTAAATCTCGAACAACAGCCATTCTTAAAAATGATTGATGATATACAGCACCGTATCTAAATAAGTTTTTAAAGAAGAAAGCTCCTAATACAGTAATACAAACAAATAACAATGCTCCTTTTGTACCAAATTCGCTTATAAATAAATTCATGAAATAATTAAAGTAATCTTCAAAATACGATTTTACATCCACACTTGTTACCCAAACAGGCTCGACTAGTTTCTTAATCTCAGTCGCTTTTTCGGGATTAAATATTAGCTGTAAAAAAGGGAGGAATAATACTAATGAAATGATATTAAAAATAACATAAAATAAGTTAAATATAATAGTTAAATAAGCCTGTTTTTTTTGGCTAAATGCTAATTTGAATACTTGTCTAAGTCCTTTCATTATTACAAATGTAATTAATTACGATTTATATAATTACGATTTATGATTTTTTAATTATCAATTAAGATTATATAACTTTTGTCATTCGAGTTGTACAATAAAAATGACCAGTTTTACCCATTGCTTTTTCTACTAAAGTAAAGCCATTTTTTTCATATAAACCAATAGCTTCTTTCATGTTAGGGAAAGTTTCTAAATACATTAATTTATAATTTAACTGCCTTGCAAACTGAATACATTTATCCATTAATTGTTGACCAATTCCATTACTTCTAGCTTCTTTCAATATAAATAACCGCTGTAATTCGCAACATGATTCTAATTCACCATTTAACTGTGCAACACCACAGCCTCCCATTAAAATATCATTTACCAACACCACATAATACACTGAGTTATCCTTTTGATACCCATCATACATTCTATCGGTTGCAGAATCTGTGAAAACAGTCCCATCTACATTATTCCCTTGCTGAGTTAACACAGTTCTAATAATATTTGCTAATTCTGCATTATCTGAGAGTTGTATTTTACGGTATTCAATTTTCATTTCTGCCTATGGATAGATTATCTAAATCAAAGGTAATTAATATTTAGGTTTCAATCTTAATTATGAATACAAAACAGTAATCAAATATTGAACATTGTTTTTACATAAAAGTAAATTCAAAACTACGATTTAAATAAAATAGTACAAATAGTACCTTTATTATTGGAGATAATATTTAACTCACCATCCAACTGATCAATAAGCGCTTCAACTAATTCATTACCCAACGAGTCTCCTTGTATGTTCAAATCAAAACCAACACCATAATCAGTCACTACGATTTTAACACACTTATCAACCTCCGTAATTTCTATATCAATACTACCTGTTCTATTTGGGTACGCATACTTAATCGCATTCACCAAAAGTTCATTTAAAATTAATCCAAATGGCACCGTCCTTTCTAAATTAAGAGACACTTCTTGAATAGTTAAATTAAATTTGATTTTATCTTCAATATTATAAGCAATAGATAATGTATAACAAATTTCTTCTAGATAGCTTGATAAGCTAATGGATGACAAATTCTCTTTTTTGTATAGTTAATTCAGGACGTTACATATTGCTTCTAAAGTTTTTAAATCTTGGCTTGAATAATAATTTTTAAGTCTATGTTCTGAATCAATAAGCCCTACTATTTTACCGTCAATACTAATTGGAACAGTCAGCTCTGACAATCTTTCATTATCATCTGCAATGTATCTTTTATCTACAGATGTATCGTTAACAATTTCACCAACCCCCTTAGCGGCAACATCTCCACAAATCCCTTCTCCAAACTTTAAAGTTATTCTGTTTAAAATCTCAAAATTTCCTACATTTTTAGGTCCATGTGCAGCTCTTTGTACAAAGGAATTTAAATCATAATCATATAAATAAACTATACAGTCTTCATAGTTCAATTTAACTATAGCGTATTTAGTTATCCCCCACAACACTTCATCAACAGTTTTAAATTTCAACAATTGATTTGCAAACACACTAATTACGTCTAAATAATCAGTTTTTAATTTTAATTCCTTTATTTCGTTTGAGGTCTTGATATCATAGGTTTATTAATTCCGTGGTAAATATAAATGATAATTTTTGGAATACTCACAATCTATTCGATAAATAACCTATATTCAGCTATTAAGATCTAGTTATTACTAATTTACCATCTAAAAAATGGCTTAGTTTATTTTTTCAAGAAAGACTTTTCGTATAACTCAATCCAACTTTGGATGGTCATCTTTTTGCTTAACTCAGCAATTAACTCAAACGGAATATCATCCATTTTTTTAAAACGAATACAACTTTTACCCATATCTAACTTATACTTACAATGTTTTGGATACTCCTTAACAAACCAATCACACAATTCAGTATTAGCATAAATACCCATATGATATAGACCTATAAATTTTTTTTGAGATGCTATATTTATGAACGGCAAAGGCAATTCGGGTGTACAATGATACCCATTTGGATATATCGATTTAGGTACTACAAAAGCTGGCATTTTATAGATAAAATCAGGTTCAAACCCATTTGGTAAGCTTTCTGAAATTATATTCAATAACTTTTGAAAAGGTACTTTTCTATCTTCAGCTAATCCCTCAATGTACTTTTTTGTAGTCATAGTACTTTTTTGTAATTTATTTTTTCTTATTCATTTTATAAAACAAATAGGCAAATCCTGCTATAAGATGTAACATCACTATTCCAAAAATAATATAGGGCCAACTGTTATTCATAATACATAAATTTTAGTCAAATATAAGAATTCAGGATTAATTTAATTGTAACAACTATCATAATAAATAAACTCTTACACTTTCAAAACAAGTATTGAGAAAAAAATAGCGGTTTAAAAAATTATCAAACCGCTATTATTATACCATTATAGTTTATTTATTTTAAATCAAATCGATCTAGATTCATAACCTTAACCCATGCATTAATAAAATCTTTTACAAATTTTTCTTTAGCAGTTGAACTTGCATAAACTTCTACTATAGCTCTTAATTCTGAATTTGAACCAAAAATTAAATCAGCTCTTGTCGCTGTCCATAATTTAGTATTAGCATTTGCACCTATGAACTCTAATTCTTTATCAGTTTTTGGAGTCCAATTTGTAGTCATATCTAATAAATTCACAAAGAAATCGTTGGTTAATTCACCTTCTTTATTAGTTAGGATACCGTTAGCCGAATCATCATAATTTGCATTTAAGGCTCGCATTCCTCCAACTAAAACAGTCATTTCAGGCGCTGTTAATGTTAGCAATTGTGCTTTATCGACCAACAACTCTTCAGTTTTAAGTGTATATATTTTCTTTTGATAATTTCTAAATCCATCAGCCATAGGTTCCAGAACATCAAATGACTCAGCATCTGTTTGTTTTTGGGTTGCATCCATTCTACCAGGATTAAAAGGTACTTCAATTGGGAAGCCTGCTTTCTTTGCTGCTGCTTCAATTGCTGTTGAACCCCCCAAAACAATTAAATCAGATAGTGACACTTGACGTGTACTAGATGAATTATTAAAATCAACTTGAATTTTTTCATAAGCTTTTAAAACAGATTTCAATTGTTTTGGATTATTACTTTCCCAATTTATTTGAGGTTCCAAACGAATACGTCCACCATTAGCACCACCTCTTCTATCTGAACCTCTAAAAGTAGAAGCTGAAGCCCAAGCAGTTTCAATCATGTGGTTTAGTTCAATTCCTGAATTAAGTATCTTACCTTTTAATGACTTAATTTCAGATTTTGATATTAAATCATGCGTACGAACAGGAATAGGATCTTGCCATAAAAAATCTTCTTTTGGAATTTCTGTACCTAAGTAAGTAGATTTTGGTCCCATATCTCTATGCGTTAATTTAAACCAAGCATTTGCAAACGCAATATCAAAAGATTCAGGGTTTTTCAAAAATTCTTCACACACTTTCTTGTAGTCTGCATCAAATTTTAAAGCTAAATCAGATGTTAACATTGTTGCTCTATGTCTTACATTTTTATCAAATGCATCAGGTAGAATTTCAGTTGTATCTTTTGATTGCCATTGATGTGCTCCAGCCGGGCTTTTTGTTAATTCCCATTCGTTATCGAATAATAAATTTAAAAAAGCATGACTCCATCTAGTTGGTGTAGGTGTCCACGTAACTTCTAACCCTGAAGTAATAGCATCTTTACCTTTACCTGATTTATAACTACTTTTCCAGCCTAAGCCTTGCTCTTGAATTAATGCTGCTTCAGGCGCCGCACCAACATTATCAGCAGGACCTGCTCCATGTGTCTTTCCAAATGAATGCCCTCCAGCAATTAAAGCGACAGTTTCTTCATCATTCATTCCCATTCTAGCAAATGCAATTCTAATGTTTTTTGCAGAAGCTACAGGATCCGGGTTTCCATTTGGTCCTTCTGGATTAACATAAATTAACCCCATTTGTACAGCTGCCAATGGGTTTTCCAAATCTAAATCTACTTCTCCATTTTCATTTAGCCTTCTACTTTCTAACCATTCAGACTCTGAACCCCAATACACATCCTTTTGTGGTTGCCAAACATCAGCTCTACCACCAGCAAAACCAATTGTTTTAAACCCCATACTTTCTAATGCCACATTTCCAGTTAAAACCATTAAATCAGCCCATGATATTTGTTGACCGTATTTTTGTTTAATTGGCCAAAGCAACCTTCTAGCTTTATCTAAATTTCCATTATCTGGCCAACTATTTTGAGGCGCAAATCTTTGAATTCCCATTCGGGCTCCACCTCTTCCGTCTCCAGTTCTATAAGTACCAGTACTATGCCAAGCCATTCTTACAAATAAAGGCCCATAATTGCCATAATCAGCAGGCCACCAATCTTGTGAATCAGTCATTAAAGTTTCTAAATCAGATTTTAAACCTTGATAATCTAATTTTTCAAATTCTTTAGCATAATCGAATTCTTCTCCTAACGGATTCGATAACTCAGAATTTTGTGCTAATATATCCAAATCCAAACTATTTGGCCACCAATCTTTATTGGACATGCTTTTATTAGTTTGTTCTTTTTTTTGTCCTTGATCAAAACCAAATGGACATTTCCCTTCTTCTTTCATTTCAATTTCTTTAGTGTGGTTAATATTATTACAAGCAGTTAACGCTATCAATCCTATCACGATTATTACTTTATTTTTCATATGTTAAAGGTATATTCTATTTTTTATTTAAAAAAACTATAATTTAGATAGAAGTATTCACACTGTGAATAATTAGTATCTTTGTGTATTATGACTATTCAACAATTTAAATATGTAATGGCAGTAGTAGAATTAAAGAAATTTGAAGATGCTGCTGAAAAATGCTTTGTTACTCAATCCACTTTAAGTACAATGATTGTCAAATTAGAAAATGAAATAGGTGTTAAAATTTTCAATAGAAAAACAAAACCTGTATCAATTACATTTGATGGGGAAAAAATTATTGACCGAATTAGAATTTTATTAAATGAAGTAGATTCATTAGAAGATATAATTAAAGGTATTAAAGGAGAAATGATTGGTGTTTTAAAAATTGGAATAATTCCCACAATTGCACCTTATTTATTACCTCTATTTTTAACTAAACTTGCAAATAGATTTCCTAAAATTAATATAACTGTTAATGAAATGACTACGGCACAAATTCAAAATGACTTAAAATCGAGACTAATAGACATAGGAATTCTTGCATTACCACTAAACGATAAAGAGTTAACAGAATTGGAACTCTATAAGGAGCAATTTTTTGTTTATGATTGTAGAAAAACAAAGAGTAAAACAAAGTTTTCTGCTAATACTATTGACTACTCTAAACTATTATTATTACAAGAAGGTCATTGTTTACGTTCACAAGTAAATCAAATATGCGAAATCTATAATCAAAATACTAAATCAAATAATAATTTCATATTTGAGTCTGGATCTATGGATAGTTTACTCCGATTTACTGAAGCAAGTGAAGGTATTACCATTATCCCACATTTAACAGCCTTAAGTCTAAACAAAGAAGATTCAAAAAACTTAATTGAATTTAAAACTCCAGCTCCAGCACGATCAATAGGATTAATAACACACCAATTTTTTGTCAAAAAAAATATATACTCGGCTCTCCAAGAAATTATTCAATCAAAAATATCTAAATTATTACCTGAAACTGGTGCAATTAACATTATAAACCCTCTTAATTAACCCTCCTAACTTATACTATTAATTTAGCAAAAAAAATTCACAAAAAAAAAACGAATCTTTCAAAATTGAAAGACTCGTTTTTAAAAATTGATATTGTAATAAAATAGATTAATCTACATTGTCATGTAAAAATGAATTGTTTGTCTTCAATCCAATTTTAGATTGACCATTTTCATTTGATTCATTCACTGAATAACGAGAACGGTTATTATCTGAAGAATGTTCCACATCTTCAAACTTAACATCTCTTCTTTTATACGCTGGTTCGTTTTCTAAATCAGCAATACCGTTAGATGTTTTCATTTTAGATGTGTAAGATTGAATTCTTTCCATTCTTTCCGTTGATCTTTGTTTCTGTTGTTCGGGAGACAATACAGTTTTAGCCACGTTATTTTCTAGCTCAACTACTTCTTCAGTATCATCAGTTAAATAATGTCTTACCACCTCTTCTTTAGTTTCAGTAACTACTTCTTCAGTTACTTGCTTTGAAGATTCATTAAAATCCCAAGAAATTTCCGAATGCACTTGAGTTTCTTCTGTATCTTTAATATAAAATTCAGTCTCTTCAACTTCTTCTTGCTTAGGAACTACTGGTGTTTCAGTAACTTGATTCCAAGAATTAACTGGAGCAGTTTGAGTTGGTGTTTCTATCGGCGTTTCAACTGGTGTCATTTTAGTTGCTCCTAAAGTATGAACCGTCTTTTCAGCTTCTTTCTCAAACCCTGTAATTGGAACTGAATGAAATCCAGTTGCAATTAATGTTACATTAATTGCATCTCCTAAAGAGTCATCATAGGCATGACCAAAAATAACATCTGCAGTTGACCCAGCAGCTTCTTGAATGTAATCAGTGATTTCACCCATTTCATCCATTGATATTTCTTTGTCTCCATAAGTTAAGTTTAACAATACAAACCTAGCCCCTTCAATGTTATTATCGTTTAACAATGGAGAAGATAATGCATTTGTCACACAATCAATTGCTCTAGTTTCACCTTCAGCAGTAGCAGACCCCATAATTGCGGCACCACTATCTTTCATCACTGTATTTACGTCATTAAAATCAACATTAATTATTCCTGTTACAGAAATTACTTCAGCAATACCTTTTGCAGCAGTCGCTAATACATTATCAGCTTTAGCAAATGCATTACCTAATGTCAAATTACCAAACATTTCACGTAACCTGTCATTATTAATAACAAGTAAAGTATCTACACACCCTCTTAGAGTATCTAAACCATTCTCTGCTTGTAATTTTCTTTTTTTACCTTCAAATCCAAAAGGAACTGTTACAATACCAACAGTTAAAATCCCCATGTCTTTAGCAACTTTAGCAATAACTGGAGCAGCACCTGTTCCTGTTCCACCACCCATTCCAGCAGTAATAAATACCATCTTAGTATTTACGCCTAAAAGTTCTTTAATTTCATCCACATTTTCAATTGCAGCATTTTTTCCAATTTCAGGAATAGCTCCAGCACCTCTACCTTCAGTTAAGCTTGCACCTAATTGAATTTTATGTGGTACAGTAGACACGTCTAATGCTTGTTGATCTGTATTACAAATGATGAAATCAACACCTTTGATACCTTCATTATACATGTGTGTTACGGCATTTCCTCCTCCACCACCTACACCAATTACCTTGATGATTGATGATTGGTCTTTTTGCATATCAAATTCCATATCTTTTTTGGTTTTTATAAGTACTTAGTACGCTTACCTCACTCGGTGCTAATTCTGGTACTTAGTACTTGGTTTGTTGTTACTAGTTAATGTGACTTAAAATAAGTCATTTTTAATTTTATTTAATTGGTTGAATTAGTCCTCTTCTTCAAACCATTCTTTTGCTTTATCAAACACATTAGAGAAAAATTTTCCTTTAACCTTTCCTTCAGAGTGTCCTTTTACAATAGTTTCTTTTTCAATTTCAGGATTTGTTTTTTCTAAAACAGCTAATTTTTCAGCTCTTGCTTTATCGAATTCAATTCCTTTAAGTACAAGTCCAATACCTGTTGAGTAAATTGGACTAGTTAACCCTTCAATTTTAGTTGAAGGTGCCAAATGTTCATTTGGATATCCAATTCTCGTATCCATACCTGTAATAAATTCAAACAATTGAGTAATGTGATTTAATTGAGCGCCACCACCTGTAATTACAATACCACACGTTAAGTCTTTTTCACACCCTGAATTTTTAATTTCATAATGTACATGTTCAATAATCTCCTCCACTCTTGCTTGAATAATTCCAGCTAAGTTTTTAATCGAAATTTCCTTTGGAGCTCTACCTCTTGGGCTTGGAATACAAACGATTTCGTTATCTTGACTTTCGCTTTGTAAAGCTGAACCAAATTTAACTTTAAGTTGTTCTGCATTCTTTTTCAAGATAGAACATCCTTGTTTAATATCATCTGTAATTACATTTCCTCCAAAAGGGATAACAGCAGTATGTTTAATTACGTCATCATGGAAAATAGCTACATCCGTAGTTCCACCACCTATATCAACCAAAACAACACCGCTTTCTTTTTCCTCATGAGACAATACAGCTTCAGAAGATGCTAATGGCTCTAACACCATTTGACTAATTGATAACCCAACAGTCTCTACACATTTATTAATATTTTTAGCAGATACTACATTACCTGTAATTACATGTAAGTTAGCTTCTACTTTCATTCCTGCATGTCCTACTGGATTTTTAATACCAGGTTCACCATCAATAATCCATTCTTGAGGTAATACATGAATAATTTCATCCCCAGGTTGAACACTTAATTTAAGTGCATCCTCAATTAATTTATCTAAATCTGCTTGACAAACTTCAGTATCTAAATTGTCACGCATAATCATTCCTCTATGTTGAATACTTCCAATATGTTGACCTGCAATACCAACGTTCACAGATTTTATTACCAAGTCTCCTTCCAATCTATCTTCAGCCTCTTGCACTGCTTTTTTGATTGAATTTACGGTTTGCTCAAGATTTGCTACAACACCACGTGTTACACCAATACTCTCAGCTCTACCCATTGAAAGAATTTCAAGTTTTTCGTGTTCAGTTTCTCTACCTATGAAGCAAGCAATTTTAGTTGTACCTATGTCCAACCCAACTACTACATTAATATTTTTTCTTTCTTCAGACATATTCATTTATCTTTTTGAACAAACCACTTGGTTTTTGTACATTATATTTATTGTGTCGTATTTATTCCATCCGGCATTTGAAATACCTTCTTTATAAAACACTTCTAACTTTTTAAATTTACCTGCAATATTTTCCGCTTTACCAAACAAAATACGCTGATTTCCCACTCTTGGAATCAGTTCAAATTCTTTGTTTGCATTAATATAAATGTGCGTTATTTGTGCAGACAAAAAGTTATTTAAGCAAACATAGTCTGAAATGGCGTACAAGTCATCAATAATTTCAATAGTTCTTAAACTGTCATTGTTAATAACCGTTTGAACGTTTTTAGTAAAATCTGTTTCATTAATATAACCATTCACAGTTACGACATGAGCTGTATGATTAATTGAAGTAGGTAAAAGATTACCATCTTTATCTAAATAACAACTTGAGCCATCCAAATTAAATAGCCTTGCAATGGCTTCCTTCAATTCAATTTTAATTTCCCAAAAATCACCCGAATTAACAAAAACGTTAACATTTTTAACTTCATTCATTTGTTCTAAAAAGTGTTCTACTGCATAAACATCAACTTCTGAATAGCTCATGTTTTCACTTATTAAACCTTGCCCTTTCAATCTGCTAATAATATTATCTGTAGTTAAAAATACTTGATCTTCAAATACGCTAATTTTAACATCAGGTAAACCTAAAATTTGATTGTTTTTTGATGAATTAATAAAACTCATCACTACAAAAATAGCCACTATAAATAGTAACCACAATATGTTTTTTAACCAACTATTCATAACTTTTAACAATGGGTTTTATACAGGTATCAATATCTCCTGCTCCAACAATCACAATTATTTCATGCTCAGATTTTTTCAAATCGGCAACAATAGTTGTTTTTGTAGACATTTGTTTATCATTGATTTCAATTTTATCTAACAGTATTTGACTCGTTACACCTTCCATAGGTAATTCACGTGCTGGATAAATATCTAATAAATATAATTTATCGGTTAACTTTAAAGCTGCTGCAAATTCATTCATAAAATCGTTAGTCCGACTAAATAAATGAGGTTGAAAAATGGTAGTTATTTTTTTTGTTGGATAGATTTGTTTAACTGAGCTTAAAAAAGCTGTTAACTCTTGAGGATGATGCGCATAGTCATCAATAATTACTAAATCATCTCTACGAACATGATATTCAAACCTTCTCTTTACACCTAGAAACGTTTTAAATGAATTTCTAATTTCATCTTCTCCAATACCAATTTCAATCAATAATCCAAAAACGGCGAGTGCATTCTCTGCATTATGTTTCCCTGGTAATCCAAACTGAACATCCTTATATATTTCACCTTTGTTATTTATATCAAAAAATAATTGCCCATCCAAATACCTCAAATTTTGACCTTTCCAATTTGCAGAACTCACAAAACCATAGGTTAACAACTGAGTTTTACCAATATAGGTCTTTAAATTTAAATTAGCTTGAGCTAAAACAATTCCAAATGGACTTGTTTTTTCTATAAATTCAACAAATGATTTCTCAAGTTCATCTGCCTCACCATAAATATCCAAATGATCAGCATCCATGGATGTAATTATCGTATAATCAGGTGATAGTTCTAAAAACGAACGGTCAAATTCATCAGCCTCAACTACTACTTTTTGTGACGATTCATTGATTAAACAATTTGATTGATAATTTGTTGTGATCCCACCAATAAACGCATTACACGATTGTTCCGTTTCATATAGTACATGAGCTAAAATAGAACTCGTTGTTGTTTTACCATGCGTTCCCGCTACAGCATACGTCTCTTTTTCTTCAGAGATAATCCCTAAAGCTTTTGCTCTTTTAATAATTTTAAAACCAGCTCCTTTCAATTCATTATACTCTCCATGGCTTGAAGGAATTGCAGGTGTATAAATGACTAATGTTTCTTCTTTATTTAAAACATTCAAAATCGATTTACCAAAATCTGTATAATGAATATCCACCCCTTCATTGCTTAACGTTTTAGTTAAAGCTGTTTCCGTTTTATCATACCCCATCACGGTTTTACCTTGGCTATTAAAAAATCGTGCAATAGCAGACATTCCTATCCCTCCAATTCCGATAAAATAAACTGTATGTATTTGGTTGAACTTCATTATTTGGTTATTTCTTTTCTTTGCTTATTATACTATACTTTCAATTTCATTAAGAATTCTATCTGCGGCATCAGAAATTCCTAATTTTTCAATCTGAAATGACAATGATTTTTGTAATTCATTATCACCAATTAATTCTATAATTTGATTAATTAGATTAGCCTTAGCCTCGCTATCTTTTATTAGAATTGCTGCTCTTTCGTCAACCAATGCCATAGCATTTTTTGTCTGATGGTCTTCACTTACATTTGGGGATGGCACCAAGATAGTTGGCTTACTAACTAAACACAATTCTGAAACTGACATGGCACCTGCTCGAGATACAATAACATCTGCTGCTGCGTATGCCAGGTCCATTTTATAAATAAAATCACTTAAATATACTAAGCTTGAGTTTAATTCCTGATTAAAAATTGTTAAGTTTTTAATATACCCCTTTCCACATTGCCAAATCACTTGAATATCATTTTCAATTAGATGTTTAATATTTTCTTTAAAGCTAATATTGATTGTTCCAGCTCCTAAACTACCACCAATTACTAATACTGTTTTTTTAGATTTATTTAATCCAAAAAACTCAAATGCTTTATCTCTTTTCCCTTCAATATTTACGACTTCATTTCTAACTGGATTTCCAGTTTTAACTAGTTTTGATTTAGGAAAAAACCGATCTAATCCATCATATGCTACACATATTTTTTTAGCCTCTTTAGCTAACCATTTATTCGTAATTCCTGGAAATGAGTTTTGTTCCTGCACTAAAGTTGGCACCTTAGCTCTAGCGGCCATTTTTAAAGTAGCTGCGCTTGCGTACCCACCAACTCCAATTGCGATATCTGGCTTAAATTCTTTAATTATTTTTTTTGCTTTCCGCAAACTAGAAATTAGTTTAAAAGGAACAGTAAGGTTTTTCAATGTTATTTTTCTTTGAATTCCTCTTATTGGTAAACCAATAATTTTATAGCCTGCTTGAGGCACTTTTTCCATTTCCATTTTCCCTTCCGCCCCAACAAAAAGAACTTCTGAATTTGGATATTTTTCTTTTATTTTATTAGCAATAGCGATTGCAGGAAAGATATGACCACCCGTCCCTCCTCCAGAAATGATTACTTTATTTAAGTCTTTAGTCATTTGATTGATTTAAGATTATTTGCTATACTTTTATTTTAATCTTCACTACTTTCTTCTTCAGGCTTCTGTCTTTCATTCTCTCTGCTAATACTTAGAACAATCCCAAACGCTATACAGGTAAACCACGCTGATGTTCCTCCCATACTTAATAAAGGCATATTTTGACCCGTTACTGGCATAAGTTTGGTACTTACCATCATATTTATTAATGCAGGAAACATAATCGTTGCTCCAATTCCTATAGCTACTAATGTGGCATACTCATCCTTAGATTTTAAGCCTACTTTAATAATTCGTAAAAACAACATAGAATATAAACTAATAATTGTCAGTACTCCATACAATCCAAATTCTTCCGTTAAAGCTGCAAAATAAAAATCTGCATATGCTTCTGGAATATATCTTTTTAACTCTCCATTACCAGGCCCTTTTGGAAGCAAACCACCTCCATTTTTGATAGCCGTCAATGAATTATTAATTTGCATCTGTTCTTGTGGATCGGGATTATCATCTGCCATTCTCACAATTCTCATACGCCAAGTTTCTACCCTTGGCAGAACATCAGGTACTACTTTTGCAACTTGTAATAAGATAACAAATAATAAAATAGCTCCACCAATAGACACCCCTATCCATTTCCAAGGAAAACTTCCTAATATTAACATTACAAAAGCAATTAAACCAATCAATATGGCCGTAGACAAATTGGAAGGTAAAATCAAAAACATAGCCAATGCAATAGGGAGTAGAATATGCGTTGAGACGATTTTAAAATCACCAAAATCTTTCTTTCGTTTCACCAGTTGTTTTGCCAAATATAGGACCAAAGCAATTTTAGCAAAGTCTGAGGTTTGAAATGAAAACGGTATCAGAGGAATTTTCAACCATCTATCTGCCCCATTCACACTTTGCCCAAACACCATTGTTAAAACCAATAAAACAATGGAAAGGTAAAATGCTACCTTTGATAATTTTGAAAACACTTTAAATGGAATTTTATGTACAAAATACATAATACCGAACCCCATCAATAATAAAATTGTATGTTTAAAAAACAAATACGAATAACTTAACCCCTTTACTTTTACAAGTATTGGAATAAAACTAAATACAGAAACTATTGAGATAATACCAAGCAGTATGGCAATAATCCAAATATTTTTATCTCCTTTTAGATATGTGAAAATCTTATTCATCAATTTTTCAGATACAAGAGTATTACGATTTTAGACACAAATTATACTGTGTTAACATCTTAATCAAACCCTCTTCATCTAGCTTATAGTTATATCATTCTATTCATCAAAAAACATCTTACTTATGCGCTTAGTAAACTTTGAACATGTAACTGTTATATACACATTTACACACTCTTCATTTTAAGTTCATTATCTATCTATTAAAAACTAAATCTTAGCTAATATAAGTGAATAAATACTTATTATTAAAGATTTCTTACAGCCCTTTTAAACTGCTTTCCTCTATCTTCATAGCTTTCGAATAAATCGAATGAAGCACAAGCAGGTGATAATAGAACTGTTTGTTCTTTTTTAGCTAAACGGTATGCATTTGTAACTGCTTCAAAAGCTGAACTTGTTTCAACGATTTCATCAACTAAATCTGAAAATGTTTCAATAATTTTAGCGTTATCATTTCCTAAACAAACAATTGCAGATACATTTTCTTGAACTAATTCAATTAAAGAATCGTAATCGTTTCCTTTATCAACTCCACCAACAATCCATACAGTTTTTTGTTCCATACTCTCTAAAGCATACCATGTAGAATTTACATTTGTTGCTTTTGAATCATTGATAAATTCAATTCCATTTACTTTAGCTACAAATTCTAATCTGTGCTCTACATTTTTAAAATCAGATAAACTCTCTCTAACTGACTCGTTTCTAATTTCTAAAATTTTAGCTGTTATACCCGAAGCTAATGAATTTTGAACATTGTGTTTTCCCTTTAGGGCTAAATCGTGAATCGACATAATTAATTTTGGTTTTAGGTTAATATTTATCTGATTTGCATCAGACTGGTTTTGGTTGTTGTTTATATATGCTACCATATCCTCTATCTTTTGGATTGAGAAGGGTAGTAATTTTGCTTTAATTTCTCTTTTTTCTATTTCTTTTATAATGATTTCATCATCTGCATTATAAATGAAATGATCCGCTTCGGTTAAGTTCTGAATGACTCTAAACTTTGAATCGGTATATTTTTGCATACTGTACTCATATCGGTCTAAATGATCAGGTGTGATATTTAATAAAATCGCGATATCTGCCTTAAATTCAAACATACCATCTAATTGGAACGAACTCAATTCTAAGACATAAACATCAGTTGTGTTTTCTACTACTTGTCTTGCTAACGATTGACCAATATTACCAGCCAATGATGAATTTATTCCTGCATTCTTTAGAATGTGATGAATCATCAACGTAGTAGTCGTTTTACCATTACTTCCTGTAATACTTATCATCTTTGCATTTGTGTAATAGCTAGCAAATTCAATTTCGCTTATCACTTTTATACCTTTCGCTAATGCTCTAACAACAATTGGTGCAGTTTCAGGTATCCCTGGACTTTTAATGACTAAATCTGAAGATAAAATTGTTTCTTCAGTATGTTTTTCTTGTTCAAACTCAATTTTATTCTCTTCTAACTCTTGCTGAAATGATGGTTTAATCTTACCAAAGTCTGACACAAACACATTCATTCCTTTAGCTTGCGCTAAAAGTGCTGAACCGACTCCGCTTTCGCCGGCTCCTAAAATAGTTATGTAGTTAAATTGTTTGATAGTTATTTGTGTTATTATCTTAATTTCAATGTTACTATTGTAATGATAGCTAATAGAATACCTACGATCCAGAATCTTGAAACGATTTTCGCTTCATGCATTCCTAATTTTTGGTAATGGTGATGTAATGGTGCCATTTTAAAAATACGTCTACCTTCTCCAAATTTCTTTTTAGTATATTTAAACCATCCAACTTGTAATACAACCGAAAAGTTTTCAGCGATAAACACACCACATAGAACAGGAATCAATAATTCTTTACGAATAACAATTGCAAAAACGGCTATAATCCCACCAATTGCTAAACTCCCTGTATCACCCATAAATACTTTTGCTGGGTATGAATTGTGCCATAAAAACCCGACCGTTGCCCCTACAAAAGCACCAATAAATATTACTAATTCAGACGAGTAAGGAATATACATGACATCTAAATAGTCTGCAAAATTTATGTTACCTGACACATAAGCGAAAATTGCTAGTGCTAATCCTATTATCGCAGATGTACCTGTAGCTAAACCATCCAAACCATCTGTCATATTAGCGCCATTTGAAATCGCTACGACTACAAATATTACCATTGGGATAAAAATCAACCACCCCATGTTATCTCCAAGTAGATCTTTATAGTTTACTTCATTCCCTTTAACAAATGGAATTGTAGTTGTCATGTCTTTAACTTCAACCCATTTTACACCATCAATAGTTTTATGTTTTTCTGTGACGTCAATTGAATTTTCAATTACTACATTTTCAGCTACAGCTTCATGTACTTTCACATCTGGATGAAAGTATAAGATTGACCCCACTAATAAGCCAACAAATATTTGACCTACTATTTTAAACCTACCCGCTAATCCATCTTTGTTTTTTTTGAACACTTTAATGTAATCATCAATGAAACCAATTGCTCCCAATAGGATAGTTGACATTAGCATTACAATTACATAAATGTTATCTAACTTAGCAAATAACACCGTTGGAATTACAATTGAAGCAATTATGATTAACCCTCCCATTGTAGGTGTTCCTTGTTTTTCTATTTGACCCTGAAGTCCTAGATCTCTAACAATTTCACCCATTTGTTTTTTACGTAACAAATTAATTATTCTATTACCGAATACTAATGAGATTAACAATGAAGCAATTATCGCCATTGACGCTCTAAATGAAATAAATTCAAACACGCCAGCACCTGGCATTCCCAATTCATTTAAATATGTAAAAAGATAGTATAACATTATTTATTTAGGTTTTTAAGTGATTGTTTAACTAGTTTAAAATCATCAAACGGTGATTTAATTCCATTAATATCTTGATATTTTTCATGCCCTTTACCAGCGACAAGAATAATATCTCCGTCAACCGCTAGTGCACAAGCTACTTTTATTGCTTCTGCTCTATCTGTAATTGACATCACTCTTGCAGACCTTTCAGCAGGAATTCCCGCTTGCATATCTTTAACAATAAGGTCTGGATTTTCAGTTCTCGGATTATCAGAAGTCAAAATTGTTTTGTCACTATTTCTTGCAGCTATTTCTGCCATAATAGGACGTTTCGTTTTATCTCTATCTCCACCACAACCAACTACTGTAATGACGGTTTCGTTTTTAGTTCTAACATCATCAATTGTTGATAATACATTTTTTAATGCATCAGGCGTGTGAGCGTAATCAACAATTACAATAATATTTTTATCCGATTTGAAATGCTCAAAACGACCATCAACAGATTTTAATTTAGAAATAGACGTTAACACTTCCATAGTGTCTAATTTTAACTCCGTTGCAATTGCATACACAAGATTTAAGTTATAAGCATTAAACCCACCAATTAATGAGGTATACACTTCTTGATTATTAAAACTAAGTACTAGTCCTGAAAATGAATTTTCAAGTACTTTAACTTTATAATCTGCCATAGACTTTAAAGCAAATGTTTTGACTGTAGCCTTAGAATTTTGAGCCATTACTAACCCATTTTTATCATCCGAGTTTGTTACAATGATTGCATTTTTAGATAAATTATCAAAGAATTTCTTCTTAGCATTAATGTATTCTAAAAATGTTTTATGGTAATCTAAATGGTCATGTGTAATATTTGTAAATCCGGCAATATCAAAATCTAAACCGCCAATACGATTTTGATGAATGGCATGAGAACTTACTTCCATAAAACAATATTCACAACCTGCATCTACCATTTTTCTCAACAACTTATTTAAAGCCATTGGATCGGGGGTAGTGTGCGTTGATGGAATTTCAGTTTTATCAATTTTATTCACAACTGTAGATAATAAACCTGCAGAGTATCCTAAGTCAATAAACAAATCGTGTAATAAGGTACAAGTTGTTGTTTTACCGTTAGTTCCTGTAATCCCAATTAATTTAATTTCTTTTGAAGGATTATCATAATAGTTAGAAGCCATTATCCCTAGAGCAAATGAAGAATCAGGAACTACCACATACGTCACTCTATCATTCAATTTTTCAGGCAACTTTTCACACACAATAGTAGATGCACCCGAATCAATTACTTTCTCAATAAAAGAATGCCCATCAGACACAACACCTTGAATAGCGACAAATACATCCCCATTATCGACTCCTCTTGAATCAAACGTAATCTTATTCACATTTCTATCTAAAGACCCATGAATTTCAGTCATTCTTGATTTATATAATATGTCTTGTAAATTTTTCACTATTTTAATTCTATTGTTATTTGGGTCCCTATAATTAATTTACTTCCAGCTCTTATGTTTTGCCTTTTTACTGTACCGTGCCCTTCTACCTTTGTTCTTAACCCAGCATTTTCTAACAAGCTAACCGCATCATTTAATGGCATACCTACTACATTAGGAACAATTCCTGAATTTACACTCCTCTTATCTATGTTGATACCATCATTCTTTTTAATAGCTACACCCCAATCTTCTCCTGGAATATTGTTTTTATGTTTGACACCAATTTCAGTTAAAGCAGTATCCATATCTTCAGTACTACCATACTTTACTTTTGGTAGTGATTTATTATTTTCAGTTGCATTAAATGACTCATGATATTGAAGAGAATTCGCATACACTTTATCTGCTATTTCTTTAAAAACAGTACCGGCAACTTTAGCTCCATAAATTTGTTGAGTCGGTCCTGCTACTACGACCACACAAGAATATTTAGGATTATCTGCTGGAAAATACCCAGCAAAAGAAGCCTGATATTTACTTGTTTCAGAATACCCTTTTTCACCCTTAGACAAAATTACCGTTCCAGTTTTACCTGCAATTGTAAAGTTTGAATTATTTAATGCTCTTGCTGTTCCATTTTCAACTACACCTTCTAAACATAACCTAAGTTTAGCAATTGTTTCTTTTGAACATATGTGTTCTTTAATTATTTCTTTTTCGAATTTTTTTATCACTTGTCCATCTTTTCTAATCTCTTTCACAAACAGTGGTTTAACAAATTGACCTCCATTTGCAACAGCATTATAAAATGCTAAAGTTTGAAGTGGTGTTTGTTGTACTTCATACCCAATACTCATCCAAGGAATAGAAATACCTGACCAGTTTCCTTCACCAACATTACTTAGCGTTGGATTTGGCTCTCCCACTAAATCAAGACCTAAAGCATCCCCTAAACCAAATGACTTCAATTTATCAATAAACTTTTGCGGATCTGCTTTATAGGCATCATAAGCTATTTGGGCAATTACATTTGAAGACACTTCAAATGCACGTTGCAATGTAATCTTACCATATCCATTTCCATTATTAGAATCCGATAACTTATCCTCATAGAAATGGTAAACACCTTTTGCATTTACAATCTGCTTTAAATCTGCTTTCCCATCCTCCATTAATGCCATCAAGGTTGCCAACTTAAATGTAGACCCAGGAACAGTTTTAGAACCGACAGCATGATTATACATTTCATAATACTCTCCATCTCCAGCTAATGTTAAATTAGCAATTGCTTTAATATAACCTGTCTCTACCTCCATCAAGACAACAGAACCGTGTCTAGCACCCTGATACTCCAGCTGTCTCAACAATTCAGTTTCTGCCACATCTTGAATATTAATATCAATAGCAGTAATCACATCTGCACCATTAACTGGATCCTTGATATAATCTCCAGCTGGTTTCCATGAACCATTGACTCTCTTTTTAATTATCGTACCATATTCACCTTGTAAATACTCGTTGTAAGCCCCTTCAATCCCCACCATACTTCCATTAGTACGCACATATCCTAACGTACGTTTTGCTAATAAACCATGAGGCTTATGTTGCTTACTATATCGCTCCACAATAAACCCACCTTTAAACTTACCTTTTCTTAAAATAGGGAAATTCTTAACTTTTTGGTAGACTGTATATTTTACTTTATTTTTTAATTTGAAATATTGGTTTTCAATCGTTTTTGCTTTACTCAGCTTTACTCTCCACAGACTTTTTGAACGTTCTGGAAATAATTGTGACAAATGCCAAGACAAAGAATCTAAACCTTCAGTAAACAAATCCTTATTTACCACCTTTAAATCCATGTGTAAATCATAAAGCGGAATAGATGTCACTAAAACACTACCATCTTCCGTCAATATTCGCCCACGTAAAGGTGCTACAGAATCTAAACGTTCAGCCAATACAGACGTTGCAGTAGAATCATTTGGATTCAATACAGGTTGAACCACATTACCATATTGAATAGCAACCACCCTAAACACCACAACAATCATTAAGACTGTTATAATCACATAAAGCATATATGCTTTTATCGCTATGTTTTTGTTTTCTGACATTTATTTAAAAACGTACTTTTTTACTTTAATTTTTTTTGGTGGATCAACACTCTCGGTGAGCCCCGATTCTTTTAATCTATTCGCCACTTGTGTCTGACGACTTAATCTATTATATTCACTTCCTAACGTAAAATATTCAGAATTCAACTCTCCTAAATCCTTTTCTAATTTCGCTTCTTCTTTAGCAATAGACTCAGTATAATACCCCCAACCTATCAATACAACTAATAAAAACCCCACGAAACCAACAAAGGGTAAATTGTCAACCAATGTTTTTTCGGATAAAAAGTCACCACTTAAAATTTTAACCAACGACTTATTCGATTTTTTTTTCTTTTTAGTTGTCGGTTTAGCTTTTGGCTTAGCTTTTGGCTTAGCTTTTTCAGCTTTATTTTCTATGTAGGTATTATTATTCATTCTTTGTTGCCACTCTCATTTTTGCACTTCTTGCTCTTGTATTTCTCACATTCTCATCAGCAGTTGGAATGATAGGTTTTCTATTTACAGCCGATAATGGCTTCTCTATATTACCAAACATATCCTGCTCCACTTTCCCATCAAACTTACCTGAACGAATAAAGTTTTTTACTAACCTATCTTCAATCGAGTGGTAAGAAATAACTACTAATCTTCCACCAGGTTTTAAAACTTGAGACGCTTGTTCAAGCATATCCTCTAACGCACCCATTTCATCATTAACTTCAATTCTAATTGCTTGAAAAATTTGCGCTAAAAATTGATTTTGTTTTTTTCCTTTTACCAAAGGCTCCATCAATGTCACTAAATCAGCAGTTGTTTCAATCGCCTTTTGTCGTCTTGAGGTTATAATAGTTGGCACTACTTTTCCAACATTTTTTAAATCAGCATAAGAATTAAATACACGATACAATTCTTTATCCGTATATTTATTTACCACTTTAAAAGCAGTTAAATCCGCATTTTGATTCATCCTCATGTCTAACTGACCAGTAGACCTAATTGAAAACCCTCTTTCCGCTTCATCAAATTGATGAGAAGACACACCTAAATCAGCTAAGATTGCATCTACTTCATCTAACTCATGATATTTTAAAAAATTTTTAAGAAAACGGAAATTAGCATTTACAAACACTAATTTTTCGTCATCAACAATATTATCTAAAGCATCATCATCTTGATCAAACGCTACTAAGAAAGAATCACTACTAATATTCTTAAGAATTTCTTTAGAGTGACCACCACCTCCATAGGTAACATCTACAAAGACATTTCCTTCATTCAATTTCATTGCCTCAATTGACTCATGAAACAATACTGGTACGTGATATTTTTGTTTATCCATTATCCGGTTCAAGTTCTCCCATCACTTCATCAGCCAAATCTGCAAAATCTGACATACTCCCCTCCATCAATTCTAAATATTCGTCTTTACTCCAAATCTCAATTCTGTCGTTATAAGCTGTAAGCATGATTTCACGTTTCAACGAAATTCTTTTCATCAAGTCTGCTGGTACTAACACACGACCAGCTTTATCTAAAGCTAATTGTTTTGCTCCTTGATGAAACAATCTGTAAAATTGTCTGTTCTTAGGTTTGAATAAATTTAATTTTGATAACTTTTCACTCACTTTATCCCACTCATTCATAGGATATAATGTTAAACAGTTTTCAAAACCCTTATTCATCATAAGAACTTCATTGGCCAATGGAGACAATTGCTTTCTCAATCCTGAAGGGAAAAGAAATCTCCCTTTAGCATCAATTTTACATTCATATTCTCCTACTAATCCAGCCATTACTTATTTTTAACTACAGTATTTTAATTTTTTGTATTGGTTATAAAAATGTAAAGATATTTATTTATCCCCACTTTTTACCACCGAAATTCAGTTTGTTGATAACTTTACCGTCTACATTAGAACGAGAAGTAATTAGAAAGGTTACAAAACCCTTTATTTAATCAATAATAGCACTAAAAATAGAAAAGTGGTAAAAAGTGGGTTATTAACACGATATTAACAATAACAATTTTAATGTCTACATTAAGAGAAAATGTCTGAATCATCCAAAATACCATATAAAAAAAGTCACCTCTTCTGGCTCATTAAGCCACAGAAAAATCATAGAAATTCTATTATAACCAAATTGGAAATTTGTAAAAGAGCAACCTTATTAATTCTTAGTTAAAGAATCTCTATATTCAAATAAATAAAATTGATGTACTTTGTGGACCACAAAGTATTATCCATGTCAAATTTCTATGTAAATTTGCACTAGAAATTAATCAAATAAAAAATATAATTATGGCAGTATTAGTAGGAAAAAAAGCACCTTCATTTTCAGCAGCAGCAGTTGTAAACGGAATAGAAGTAGTTGAAAACTTTTCATTAGATCAGTATATCGGAAAAAATCACGTAGTATTATTCTTTTATCCAAAAGATTTTACATTCGTTTGCCCTTCAGAATTACATGCTTTTCAATCAAAACTAGCAGCTTTTGAAGAAAGAGGATGTAAAGTTGTAGCTTGTTCTACGGATACACAAGAATCTCACTGGGGTTGGTTACAAATGGCTAAAAATGATGGTGGAATCAAAGGTGTTAAATATCCAATCGTTGCGGATACAAACAAAACTATTTCTGATGCATTTGATGTATTAGTTGGTGAATATTCATATGATGAAAATGGTACTTTAACTGCATCTGATGACATGATTGCTTATAGAGGTTTATTCTTAATTGACAAAGAAGGAATTGTAAGACATCAAGTAGTAAATGATTTACCTTTAGGTAGAAACGTTGATGAAGCATTAAGAATGGTTGACGCTTTACAATTTGTAGAAGAAAATGGAGAAGTTTGTCCAGCAGATTGGAATAAAGGCGATTCAGGAATGACTGCAACTCATGAAGGTGTTGCTGATTACTTAGCAAAAAACTAAAAAAAGCTATCTTTTGCTCAACTTCTACGTTGTTCTAAAAAATAATTCAATCACAACCTCTCAGTTGCTCAGTCTTTATTTTTTTACTCCGCCTTGAATTAGAACAAAATATAACTTTTTAAATACATTAAACCTCATTAGAATTAATTTCTAGTGAGGTTTTTTTGTGTCAAAAACTATTTTTCAACTTTAACAAAAGGTGGTCCTACATACTTTCGATATTCGAGAACTTCTATTTCTTTCTCTACCTCTTTAACGACAAATGGTTTGTATATTTTGTAATTACTGACAGTATCTCTTCTAAAACAGAAACTAATACCTAATTCGAAATATTGTAAAAAAGTTTCATAGTCATCTCTAATCTCCTCAAAATCATTACCGTAAATTTATAACACATCATGTTTTGAGCTTACATTTATTTCAATACCAGTTTTTAATTTTACAATTTCTGAATTAACTACTTTTATATGTGATAACAATCTATCCTTACATCATATAAAAAAACTCCAAATCTAAACTATCATACAAAGTAGTCGTTGAGTAGTACGCTCCGCTTTCAAAATCTACAACTCCCATAGACTTATCACCCCAACCAATCTCACTCTCTCCTCTCTCCATTAATACATAACCAGGCTTAGAATATTTGATTCAATTAAATCACTACAGAATCTTTCGCATTTAAAATTTCATTGACTAAAACATCTTGAACAACTACTAAATTAGAATTATTACTTTCAGAATATGAAATTATTGTAATCATCAAAAAGACAGCACTTAATTTAAACCACATAAAATATATTTAAGTTTAACTTACATCCAATATGTCTAAATTTCTCCCCAACATTACAACGGTAGTTTACCAATTAAAAGTTTTAGATCGAGTTACGGTGTTTGAATTATTTTCATAAATATTGATAACACCATTTCCTTCACCCAAAAATTCAAATTTCAGATTTAAATCTCCAAAACTACTAGACGTATAGGTCTGCGTTTTATTAGTAACATCACTTATTACCCATCCATCTACTGTTACATTATCATAGAACCACGAACTAGTACCCACCATTGTATCTCCAACAATTTCTACCACCACTGAAGTACCAATTGGCAAATTACAAGCAAAGCTGTAATCTGAACCATCAATAAACATATGAGTTACAGAATCCAAAACATTAACACCATAACTGTTCGAACTTGGATAAGTAATATCACATAGTACACAATCGCCACCACAATCAATATCAGTTTCATTTTGATTTAGTATACCATCAGTACATGACTCTACATTTTCAGGATTACAAGAAAATAAGACTAAGATAGTCGTATAAAGGAATATATTTTTCATAGGTTAAAATATCTATATTAATAAAGGTAAATAAACTTAATCAATTAACAGCTTCTCAATTTCACCCCAAATTATTTCTGATGACTTTTGCCAGGAAAATAATTTAGATCTTTCTAACCCTTTCTCACTTAACGATTTTTGTAATTCGTCATCCGAAATTAACGTTTCCATAGCTTGTGATATATCATCTACACTAAAAGGATCTACAATCAAGCCACAACCATCTACAACCTCAGGTAAAGACGTTACATTGGATGTTATAACAGGTGTTCCGCAACGCATAGCTTCAACCAGCGGAATTCCAAAACCTTCAAAATAGGACACTAACAGCAATGCTTTAGCAGACGCTACTAACTCAACCACATTATCAATTGGTAAATGCCCAGTGAAAACCACATCATTTTTGTGAGTCAATTTTTCAAAATCACTTGTATCTTTCTCAGATTTAAATAACTTTTCTCCAACAATAATTAATTTTAATTCTGAATTCGTTTCTGATTTGAACTGATCAAATGCTTGAAGCAATCTCTCAGTGTTCTTCCTTGCATGTAAGGCACCCACATAAACAAAGTAATCATTATCGTTGGTGTATCTTTTTTTCACTTCTAACTGCTTGGAAACGGTAAGAGGTTGAAATTTATCTGACCCGCCATTATGAGCTACTGTAATTTTAGATTCATCAATATGATACTGCTTTACAATATCTTGTTTAGAAAATTCGGAAACTGTAATAATATGCTCCGCTTTCTTAGCAAATCTAGGAAAGTAAGTTCTATAGTATTTTCTTAATGCAGATGGCAAGTCTTGCGGGTAATGTTCAAAATTCAAATCATGTATAACACTTAATTGTTTTACGTTAGTTTTTAAAGACAAATAACCATCTGGTGAAAAGAACACATCAATGTTATATTTCTTTAATGCTCTTGTTACAGAAAAATCAAACCATATTTTATACAAAATAGGATGCCTTGCTGGCGGAAATAAAACAACAGGTGTAACATTGTCAGCAAAAATAAATTTCTCATCAAATTGTCTATCGAAAAAGAAAAAAAAATTATACTTTGGATGTTGTTCAACTATTCTTTTAACCACTTCAAATGTAAACCATCCAAACCCTTCCATTTTGTGTGGTAAGAGGAACCTTGTATTTACAGCTATATTCATTTTAGGTTGAATAATTAATATATGAATGAGTCAAAAGGAAACCAGCAACAAATAATTCTATTGTGCTAAGTTAAACCTTAATTTAAGTCCAGCTCTAGTGTTTGCAGTTGGGAATGATGTTGAAAGAATAGGTGTATTCACCACTCTATCATAATACACACTAACATTTAAATTTTTCCCAAAGTCATAATCAATTGACGACTTAATTGAATACATATTTTGACCAGAAGTAGCTTGTGATGCATTTTCAATTATGTTTCTACTAATAGAAACACTTTTTCTAATCGATAGATCAAATCTAAAATTTAAATCACTTTTTAAACTCTTACCCATGAATTTAAAAGGCATTTTAATATCTGAAAATTTGTATCCAGTTCCAAATACCCATTCACTTCCTCTCATCTCAGTAATTTGAGAATTAGCAATATTCAATGCTAAACTTCTATCCTTTTTATATTCTACTTTAGTAATCAAACCATTCTTTTTAATAATCCAAGTGGCATCCACACCTAAAAATGGTGCAAATTGTTCAGACATTGTAATTTGTTGAATTTGTTTATCAGCAATAAAATTTTGAGAATCATCTCTTAAATGATTACCTGAAGCGTCTCTTGCAGCAAGATTTGTTGAAAAATTAGAAATTGAAGTTGTTGAACGATACGCATGTTTAAGCGTGAAATTTCTAACATATTTCTTTAAAAATTTGTATTTAGACAACCCATCATATCTAACATCCCAGTTTGGCAAAGGTAATTGTTTAAACACATTTTTCAATCTACTATCGCTTCCTTTACCTGTATATGCTGCTAAGAAAGACCCAATCAATACATCTTGCTGATTAGCCCCAAACCCATCATAATACTCACCTTCTTTACCAGCACCTTCATTTTCACCTAACAATTTAGAAACCTTAGGTCTCCAATCTCGCATTTCTTGAAAAGATTTAGAAACTGCATCACTATCAAATTTCTTAAATGAAGCTGTTTTCCAAGTAATAGTTGTAAACGTCAAATTCCCTGTGTTAATTGGATTTTGATATTCCCAATCACCATTATCACCACCTGTAGGATCATCTACATAACGGAAATAACTATTTTGATTTTCAGATTCCGTACGGTTAAGAGATAAATTAATACTAAAGTACTTAATGGGTTGAATCGTTGCTTTCAAACTATAATTTTGTGTATGTGCAACTGTATGTTGTGCATTTATTTCAGAATTTTTTTTCAACCAACCATTACTAGCTGCAAAAGGCGCATAAGAAGAATCAGCTCCCCAAATATCAGTTGGGTTACCAAATAAATCAAAATTCTGACGCCCAGAGACAAACCCAAAACTCGGTGCATTAAAACTATTATCTAAACCAACCATTTTCGATTCCCCATTAAAACCAGGCAATAACATACCATCAGTAACAGAGTAATTATAGTTAACATTTCTTACGGCCATAATAGCCCTTACAACGCCTTTAAGAATTGGATTAATTTCATTCTTTTTCTTTTTCTTCAACTTAGGATCTTCTTCATTTTCCTCATCTTTACCTTTACTGTTTGATCTTGAACTTCTATTAGCTTTTTGCGCCTTAGATTTAGACCCTCTATCGTTATTCACTTTTTTAAAGAAACCTATCTTATTATATAATGTTACTAAATTAAGCTGACCATTAATACTAAAGTTTCTAGAATTTTGAATCGTATTTCCAAACTCAGGTTGAGACAACGGTCCTCTTTGCCAATCATAACTACTTCTTAACTTGGCTGTAGCAGAAACCCAATCTGTTAATGGAAGTTTATTTAAAGGCACTTTATAAGAGAAGTCATAGTTGTGTCCATAATTTTTTGTAAACCCTCCAAGACTAATAGAATCTATTTTTTCAGCATTATTAATAAATGGGTTAAATGTATTCTTTAATATTTTACTATAATCCGTAGCATTTTGTTGTTCAGCTAAAATATCAGATTCACTATCAATATTCCCCTGAGGCTCTAACACTATTGCTTGGTTATTAGCAGAAAACGAAAATTTCAAGTTTTTAGTAAAATCATATTTCAATGTGTAAGCTCTATCCCATGTAAAGTTCTTATAATATGTAGGTAAGAACTCAAAATTAGTTTCTAACGCATTTCTATTCTGACGTACATTGTACATTCTTTGTAAATTATTATTAAACGAAATAGATTTTGGGCCTAAATAAAAATTAACATCTTTTACTAACCTTAACCATTTCGATTTTCGTAGGAAACTTACTTTTTTAAATGGTTCAACTAATAATGGTTTTGCGGAAAAAGCATAATTTAAAGCTCCTCTATACGTTTTGGTTCTATCCTCTTCTGTATTAATATCTCTTCTATATAATTCATTATATGAATAGGTTAATGATAAGTTTTCAACATCCCATATTCGCGCATCTCTACCTGCTTTTCTAGCTTTTCTAATATTAGTAACATTAAATGAACGTCTCACTGTTAAATCTCTAGAATTCTCAACTTTTGCATCTCTAATTTCCTTACTATATTCCTTTAATTTAACATCTGGTGCTAATAAATCATATTCAGGATCAATTGCATTTACTGAATACCCTAGATAAAGCGGTAATGAAATAGCTACTTTACGTCCAAAAAATTGACCCATTTCAAAGTTAGAAGTAAAATCAAAACCTTTTCTATATTCTCGTTGTCTATCACTTACTTTTTTCTCAATACTTCCCCAACCAGGAGTAGAATAGTTACCAGCAACAGAAACGTTTCCAAAATCAGCTAATTGCGCAGTAATTTTTGCAGTAGACGCCCAACCACCATTTTGTTTAAAATCAGTTAAACGTAATTCATTTACCCAAATTTCGGCGCATTTTTCATTCCCATCATCAGGTGTCCACAACTCATTAAATGCAGCTTTTGGATTTCTAACCCCAATCATAATTACTTTCATTCCTGCTAAGTTTGGATTACCTTTTACACTTATCCTATGATCACCATTTGTTGTGTCACTATATACGGCTAGTGTGGTTGTACTTCCTAAATCAACCGCACGATTTCTCTTTCTTTTTAAAGCTGTTAATCGATCTAAATCAATTACCATTTCATTTGCAGAAGGCCATATCTCAGTATCCTGACTAAAATTAGTTCCCCAAGGTGTCACATCCATTGGTAATTCATACTCATAATAATTATCATCAAAATCAGTTCCTAACCTAACAAAACAAGTTAAATCCTTATCTTTTAAATTTGCTTCAATATCCTTAGCTTCACAATGAACAAACATTTGCATTTTAGAATATGAACGCACATCAAATGTAATATTTTTATAAGCTGCTCTTGAATCTCCATCTTTAAGTCCACATATTTCTAACGCTAAAGACTGTTCATTTAATTGTCTCTGATTAATTGAATTCGCATCACTCTCACGATTAATACCAGGAGGAACCGCATAATTTACTGGTGTTTTACCTTCATTTTCCTCTAAATTTACAGCAGAAATAACAAATTCAGTAGAACTAGGGTCGGGTATAATTTCTTCACCTGTAGCCATGTTCTCAGCATATTCTCTCCAAGTCCCTCTAATCAATTCAAGCTTACCAAATCTAAATACTTTTTCATTTTCAAATCCGTTTACGAACATTCTCATAAATCTAATTGATCTAAAATCTGAAATATTATTCACCACTCTATTAGGTTGAGCCAAAGGAATTTTAAATTGATACCATGATTCAGTTGTCCCATCTTTTTTTGTTATGATACGTTCATTAGTAATAAAATTTTGACCAACAACTAGACCAGTAGAGCTAATGTCAACTTTGTATTGAAAATAATTCTCAGTTTCACTTAGGTTGTTATCTTGATTTAAATCTTCAATATCAGGAGTTGTTCTAGCTTGAGTTGGATATCCGGCACTATTTATAGTGTCTGACATTTCAGCCGTAGGTGAATTACCTTCCATTCCATTAAAATACTTATAACGTCTCACAATATCAAATTCAGCGACATCATAGTCTTGATCTAAATAATAATTATAATTATCAGAAGAAGGATCATTATTAATTTTTGATTTTGCCGCTGCCGTTAAAGCAGAACCAGAAGCCCATGATGTATAAGAATTAAATTTAATAAACTCACCAGCATCATTATAGCCATCTAACCCAATATCCTGATATTGTCTTGTTCCACTATTATTATCAAATGCGGTTACAATTACTTGTTGGTTACTAACAATCGCCCAATCAGTTTCATCAAAGTTTGACAATATAGGCGTTGATGTTATAGGATTTCCATTTTCAAAACTTTTTCTTGAATCTGGTAAAACATCTTCTGAGATATTCCCTAAATTAAAATATAGCGCACCATCATCTAAATTAATTGAACCATTATCTGTAGCATCATTATTATACGGATCTAACATCCAAAACTGGATATACTGAACATTAGCTGTTTCAAAGTTTGTCGTAGTTAACGAACGCATTATTCCGGCCCACCTTTCTTCAGGGTTTGTAAACAAACCATCTGCATCAATATTAGTACTATTTTGGTCATAATTATATGGCCCTCTTTCTTTAGGATAATAAGCTAAATCTAATATTGAAACATTATTCAACGTTCCTACTACAGGAGAAGATTGTGGAAACAGCTCTTGCTGCTTAACCATTCTTTGACGACTATCTTCTAATATATCATCATTACCTTTAATATGACTTGGCGTTACAGAATTCGATTGATAAAACGTTGGATCAACAACATACCAAGACAGTAGAGACCTACTATAACCAGACGCCACTGATCCTGAAATATCAGGAAATAGGTCTTCTTGACCTTGTGGTAATGAAGCCAATTTCCATGAACCAAAATTTGAAATATTTATAGAAGATTGACTCCCTTCAAAACCGTCAATATAAGAAACTCCACCATCACCAATTGCACGTTGAGTACCAGGAATTAAGTAAGCAAATTCACCAGTAGCTGTAACAAATGATTTTTCTTTTGTTGAGATAACAGGTAAAAAATCAACCATTTTAGTAAGGAAAGGTACTTCTCTTCTAAAACTCACATCTGTTCCTAAAACTGTATTACTTATTGGTTCATTACCAATATTCACTTTCTGAGTCAATGGCTTTTCCGTTAAGTTCATTACGGTTGCCCCCCAATTAAAATCTTTATTAAATTCATAATTAAAATGTGCTCCAATTAATGATTTAGAATTGAAACCAAATAGTGAGTTACTTTCCAATTGCACTTTAATCGGTGTTTGAGCTTCTAAGATTCCTTGATTTAATATTTTTACACGTCCTAAGTTATAATCTACACTATAATCTACACCTTCAGTCAACTTAACACCACCAGCTGTTACCGTAACGCTTCCTTCAGGTACATTCAATGAGTTCAACGCAATATCTGAACTCACAGATGATTTATAACTACCCTTTATTAAGAATCTATTTTTACTTGGTAACTGTTGAGCAGATGTTTTTGTTGAATCGTATAATTCTTGGAATTTAATATTATCAATTTGATAAGGAGAAATAACATTCCCATTAGCATTTGTTGCTTCCAATTTCGCTCCCAGGGTTGTTCCGAATGGCTCGATTGTAGTAAAGTAAACCCTACCTGTTCTTGTATCAATGGTCCCTCCATTTGTAACACGATTACCTACTCTTTGAAAAGGAACAAAATCAAATCTACCATCAGGATAGGCTTCAGTATTTAAGTTTAATCTATCTAAATCTAAATATTGAATTAATACTTTATCATCTACTCCTGGATAAGGTAAATAATTGACATCAACGGATGTTTTTGGATTATTATACCAAACATCTAATTGAAAATCTTCTGGACCTACTTGGTATGCACCAAGCGAGTATACATTTTTCATCATTAAATCCCACAATTTATTTTTAGGATTAATAACTGTAGGTTTAATCAACTTTAATATTAATGCGCTCTTAGATCCTTCTTCAATTGGAACATCTGTAGAAAACTCACCTACCTGAAATATTTCACCTCGATATGTATATTGATAAGACACACCTAGAACTTCATCTTGATTTAATGGTTGTCTTAACGACACATAACCTAACAACGCATTATAACTAAATTCTTGATCAGATAACTGTCTTGAATTTTCAACTTTTTCATAATGTTTAGATTGCACAAATGGACCTGATTGAATTGCCGTTCCTGATAAAACAGAAACCGAATTAGAGAACTCTCTAATTAAAGAATTATCTTTCAAATTCCCATATAAATTATTGGCATCATTATCAGGTAGATCAGCACCATTTGCAACCGTTGGATTTCCTTCCGTATAAATATCACTTGTTTCCCCTAGATCGGTAAAAGCAATAATATTCCTTGTATTCTCTACTCTATTAATTCGATTCGTAACCCAAACTTCAATTTTTGTAATGTTTACAGCAGAATTTACAAAAGGCATATCCTGCATAGCTTCATCATAATGTTCTCTGTGGTAGAAATTTAAGAAGTAATGTTTATTTGCTTCATAATTATCCGCTTTCACTTCAAAATCTTGCATTTGAGCTCCACCTTCTACATTAATCTCTTGCCTTTTCCCTTTTTGTTGTGATAATATTGTATTGACAGTTAATCTACCAAACTTTAAATCAGTTCTAATTCCAAATAAGCTTTGAGAACCTTGAATCAAGGTTGTATTTAATGGTAAAGTAACGTTTCCTGCTTCAATTTTTTGAATAATTTCATCTTCATACCCTGTGTACCCTATTTTCACTTGATTCTGAAAATTAAACGTAGCTTCAGTATTTTGAGAAATTTCAATTTTTAATTTATCTCCAATTTGTCCAACTAAATTTAATTGAATCTTTTGTTGAAAATCAAAAGTAGTAACACGCCTTTGATTTACAGGTAAAGAGGGATTATCATACTTTGATACATTTACACCAAATTGTAACTCTGCAGAACCTTGAGGGCGAATTGAAATTTCATCTCCTCCAAAAATCATATCAAACCCTTTATTTTTTATTTTTAATGGTGGAATTAAATCTCCTGCAGCTTGATCTTCATCTTCAATTTTTTCTTGAAAATAATCATTCATAGCCTTCTTCCTTTGATAGGCTGTGTATTCTTCTAAAGTCATTGACGTTGGATAACGATAATATCTATCACCAATTTTTTGAAATATATCATACATTTCAGTTTCTGGATTATATCTAATATCAGTTAAAATATTAGCAGGCGGGTTAAAATCAAACCTTGTATTTGGTTTGGTTGTATAATCTCTATAATCCGAAATTGGATAAGGTAAATTAACTTTAGGTGTATCCGATTCTATATAATTATTTAATTGAATTGAATAATTTAAGTGTTTCAACTTCTTAAACGCAGGTTCTTCTATAGCTTTCAATTGAAAACTAATCATAAAAACAAACAATACTAATATTAAATTATACTTCTTCAAATTATAAAATCTTTAATGCACCTTTAATTAATTCTTCAACCGTTTGATCGTCAGTCAACACTTTATTAATTGCCTTTTCAGATTTTGTTTTATCAAATCCTAAAGCAGACAATGCAGTTAACGCATCAAATTTGTTTGTATTGTTCCCTGAGAAAATATTTTCAGAAGAAAATTCAATTTTATTCATTTTCGACTTCAAATCAATAATAACCCTTTGCGCTGTTTTCAATCCGATACCTTTTACACTTTTAATTGTTGTTACATCATCAGAAGTTATAGCATGAGCGATTTCATCTGAACTTAATGACGACAACATTAACATTGCTGTATTTGCACCAATACCAGATACTGATATTAAATGTAAAAACATTTCACGTTCTTGAATAGAGAAAAAGCCAAACAACGTTTGTGAATCTTCTTTAACTTGAAGGTTTGTGAAAATTTTGATAGTTTTTCCATTTTCTTGAGTAATTCGAGAAAAAGTATTTAAACTAATTTTCACAAAATAACCAACACCGCTACATTCAACAATTAAATTAGTTGGCGTTTTTTCTATTAATATTCCGTTTAAGTGTGCAATCATATCTATTTAATTTGTGCGTCTAAAACGGCAACTTTTATCATATTTACAATTTCTCTAACCGTACTTCCCAACTGTAAGACATGAATAGATTTCTTTAATCCTAATAAAATAGGTCCAATCGCATCAACATCATCCCCTAATTCTTGCATTAATTTATACGCAATATTACCTGATGATAAATTAGGGAAAATCAATGTATTTACATTTTTATTAGCTAAAGAAGAGAAAGAAAATTTCTCCATCAATAATTCATTATTTAAAGCGAAATTAGCTTGAACCTCACCATCAACCACTAATGTTGGATGTTTTTCATTTAATATCTCAACTGCGTCCGCCATTTTTTTAGCATCTTTTCCTTGAGCAGAACCAAAGTTAGAATAAGATAACATAGCCACTCTTGGATGAATTTGTAATCTTCTAACCGTTCTCGCAACTTGATAGGTAATATCAGCTAATTCCTCCGCAGTTGGGTCAAAATTCACAGTTGTATCTGCCAAAAATAAAGGCCCCCTTTTAGTTACTAAAATATGCATCCCTGCTACTTTTGCTATACTCTTATCTCTTCCTACAATTTGTAAAGCAGGACGAATAACATCTTTATAGCTTCTTGTAATCCCAGATATTAATGCATCAGCTTCACCAACTTCAACCATCATAGAACCAAAATAATTACGTTCTCTCATTATCTTATTAGCTTCAAACTCAGTAAACCCTTTTCGCTTACGCTTTTCAAAGAAAATCTTACCATATTCGGCACATTTCTCTTTCATTTCAAGAGACTTAGGATCAATTATATCCACATTTGGAAATTCGAATCCATTTTCTTCAATTAATTCTTCAATTAATTCTTTTCTACCCAATAAAATTGGAATAGCATAGCCGTCATCTAATGCGGATTGTGCAGCTTTTAGAATTTTATAGTTATCTGCTTCAGCAAAAACAACACGTTTTGGATTCTTTAATGCCTTTTCAGTTAATACATCTAATAGTTTATTATCTAAACCTAATCTAGCTCTTAATTCTCTATCGTAAGCTTCCCAATCTGTAATTGGATTCTTAGCTATCCCAGATTCCATTGCTGCTTTTGCAACAGCGGGAGAAACCGTAGTAATTAATCTTGGATCTAACGGTTTCGGAATGATTGAATCTTTACCAAAAGATATATTCTTTTCATTATACGCTTCATTCACTTCTTCAGGCACCATTTCTTTAGCTAATGACGCAATTGCTTTAACAGCAGCTAACTTCATTGCTTCATTAATCCCTGTTGCTCTAACATCCATAGCGCCTCTAAAAATATAAGGAAAACCAAGTACATTGTTGACTTGATTAGGATGATCTGAACGTCCAGTAGCCATAATGATATCATCACGAACAGACATGGCGTCATCATAAGATATTTCTGGGTCTGGATTAGCTAAAGCAAATACAATTGGTTCTTCAGCCATTGACGCAATCATTGATTTAGAGACTAAACCACCTTTTGACAATCCTAAAAACACATCTGCATTTGTCATGACCTCATCTAACGTTTCATCTTTAGTATGAACAGCAAACTTTTGTTTATTAATATCCAAATTTTCACGTAAGGTTGTCAATAAACCTCTACTATCAAACATAAATATATTTGATAATTTAGCACCTAAAGCTAAATATAATGTTGAACATGAAAATGCTGCAGCACCCGCACCGCTAACCACAATCTTTATATCTTCAATTTTCTTCCCTGTTAATTCTAAAGCGTTTAATAAAGCTGCACTAGAAATAATAGCAGTTCCATGCTGATCATCATGCATGATTGGAATATCCAATTCTTCTTTTAAACGTCTTTCAATCTCAAACGCTTCCGGCGCTTTAATATCTTCTAAGTTAATTCCTCCAAAAGTTGGAGCAATAGCTTTTACTGTTTCAATAAATTTTTCTGGATCTTTAGCATCTACTTCAATATCAAAAACATCTAAATCAGCAAATATTTTAAATAGTAAACCTTTACCTTCCATTACTGGCTTTGATGCTTCAGGTCCAATATCTCCTAATCCTAACACAGCTGTACCATTTGATATAACAGCTACTAAATTTGATTTGGCGGTATATTTATAAACATTTTCTTTGTCTGCAGCAATTTCCAAACATGGCTCAGCAACACCAGGTGAATAAGCTAAACTTAGGTCTTTTTGTGTATGATAAGGTTTTGTTGGTACTACTTCAATTTTTCCTGGACGACCGTTTGCGTGATAATCTAAAGCTTCTTGTTTTCTTATTTTTGCCATCCTGTTTTAAAAAATTTATTAACTGCCAAATTTAAAAAAATTTAATGACTATCCTTAGATTTACATTCACTATTATTACTTTACGTACAAAAGAAGAAGTTATTACTAACTTCTTCTTTTAACCAAACAATAAATTCATAACCTAGGTTACAAGTATATTGATCTCTCTCTCCTTGCTAATTTATAAGTATAAATTTCTAATAAGGTTACATTAATAAAATTAATTTGTTTAAAACTCTTTCATTATCCCCCTATAATTTGTCATATTAATCAGACCTTTGTATATCAATAAGACATTAAAAATAAATAATAATGAAACGTATCTATTCAATTTTAACTATTGGCTTACTATTTTCAGCTTGTGTCCCTTTAAAACAATATCAAGATTTAGAGGAAAACTACAACAAAAGTCAATCAGAACAAACTGCTTTCAAATCTTCATCTATTGATTATGAGAACAAATTAAAAGAAGCCGACACACAGGTCAACCTTTTAAAAGAGAATGTGGATATTTTAACTACGAATAAAGAAAAATTATCTAACGAATTCAACTCATTACAAGTAGAATACGATAAAATCGGAGCATTAAACAAAGAGTTAGAGTCTAAGTATACAGTTTTACAAAGCAATGGTTCAACAGAAAGTTCAAAACTAATTAAGGATTTAGAGGGCACTAGAATTGAACTTCAGAGAAAAGAGGACCGCCTAAATGAACTAGAAAAAGAATTAAATGCGAGATCAACTATATTAGATCAAAAAGAACAACGTATTAAAGAATTAGAGGATATTATTTCAGCTAAGGACGAATCTACAAGATTATTAAAAGATAAAATTGCTAAAGCCTTACTCGGTTTTAAAGACAAGGGACTTACGGTTGAAGAAAGAAATGGTAAAATTTATGTGAGCATGGAAGCTAAACTATTATTTGCTTCAGGAAAGACAGATGTTGGTTCAGAAGGAAAAAATGCATTAATTGATTTAGCCAAAGTTTTAGAAACACAAACTGATATAGACATTTTAGTAGAAGGTCATACGGATTCTGATGCATTAATAGGCTCAAAATTCCCACATGACAATTGGGAATTAAGTGTATTAAGAGCAACGTCAGTTACAAAAATAATGTTAGGAAATTCTAAGATGGAGCCAAAAACGATTACAGCAGGTGGTCGCTCACAATATCATCCAAAAGACCCAACAGACAAATCAAAAAACAGAAGGATTGAAATTATCATCACTCCAGATTTAAATGAATTATTTGAATTAATATCCGGAAAATAAAGACATTAAATTACTTTTAGTAAAAAAAGCACTCTATTAATAGGCTGCTTTTTTTATTTTTATTTCGTACATTTAACAATTGAAAAAAAAAATCATGAAAAAAATCATTTCAAAACTAGGACTTTTACTACTCCTAATTACTGCAAATACTTCTTTTGGACAAGTATTAACTGCTGATTTTAGCACAACAGTAACTACAATTTGTGAAGGAACGACTTTGACATTTACAGACGCAAGTACTCCTGGAGCAACACCTATTGTAAATTGGGCATGGACGTTTGATGGAGTAAATCCTGTTATGGGTCAAGGGCCACAAGATTATACATTCAACGCACCTGGAGTTATTAGTGTTTCATTAGGCATTTCGGATGGCGGAGCAACTGATGTTCATACTATAAACATTACAGTGAATAGTCCTTCAAATTCAGGAAGTGATAGCACTGTCAATTTTTGTAGTAATGCACTTCCTACAGCTGTAGCTATTGATTTAAATCCTTTATTAGGAGGTGGTCAAGATGTTGGGGGAACATGGTTAGAAACATCAACTACAATGAGCGGCGGTTTTGTAGCAGCTACAGGTATGTTTGATGGAAATGGCTTAACTATAGGAAACTCTTATACATTTACTTATACAGTACTAGGGGTTGCACCTTGCGCTGATGCAGTCTCAACAATTACAGTTATAATTACAGATTGTTTATCAACTGTAACAGCTAACTTCACAACAACAGCTACTACTGTATGTGAAGGTACAACACTAACCTTCACTGATGCTAGTACAGCTGTAGGGACAACAATTACTAATTGGGCTTGGACTTTTGATGGCACTCCAGTAATTGGACAAGGGCCTCATGATTACACCTTTAACACAGCTGGTTCAGTTGATATAGTATTAGGTGTTAGTGATGGTACATTGAATCACGTTTTCACTCAGACTATCATAGTAAACCCAATTCCTAACGTTACAATTTCAGCCACTCCTAGTACTACAATTTGTACTGGAGATCAAGTTACTTTAACAGCAAATGGTGCGAATACTTACGACTGGGACAATGCAGTTGTAAATGGAATAGCATTCACTCCTCCAGTAGGATCTACTGTATATACTGTCATTGGTTCAAATAACGGATGTTCTAATACAGCAACTACAACACTAACCGTTGCAGAATGTATACCAATGATAGCCGGTTTTGAATTTAGCGACAACATTTGTGTTGGTTCTTGTATCAATTTTACAGACACCACATCAGGTGCACCTGTATCATGGGCATGGGATTTTGGAACAGATGCATCACCTATAACTTCATCCGCTCAAAATCCAGGACCCATTTGTTTTAACACAATAGGTGTATTTACTATCCAATTAACTGTAACAGATGCTGCTGGCGAATCTAATTCAACAACCAATTCAATTACAGTATTTGATTTACCTACGATTACAGCCTATTATGATACTTTAATAGATTTAGGTGGTGAAGTAGAATTAAATTCGATCACACCTAGTTTTGGTGATATTTTATGGACACCAAATACTTACTATATTGACTGCGATACATGTGCAATTACTTATGCTCAACCACAAATAAACACGGATTACTTTGTAACCATAACAGATCCGAATGGTTGTACAGCTCATGATACTGTACAAGTTATGGTCAATTTCATTGAAGGTATAGGTGTTCCCCAAGCATTTTCTCCAAATGCAGATGGCAACAACGATCAATTAGTAGTAAAAGGGTTTGGAATTACCAAAATGAAATTCACCGTTTATAACAGGTATGGTCAATTGATATTCCAAACAGAAGATCAAAATAATGGTTGGGATGGTAGTTTTAAAGGATCTCCATTAAATCCAGGTGTTTTTGTATGGACACTAGAATATGCTCTATTAAATAATTCAAGAGGTTTATTAAAAGGTAACACCACATTAATAAGATAATACATTTAGATATGAAACTAGTAATAACAAAAAAATTAATATTGTCTTTAGGTTTAATCTTAGGATCAGTACTTTCATTACAAGCTCAACAAGACAAACACTTTAGTATGTTTCAACATACTAAATCACAAATTAACCCAGCTACCGCAGGTTTTTTTGAAGGTGAGTATCAATTATTTACAAACTTTAGAAATCAATGGACACCATTATCAGATAATCCATTCAGGACTATTTCTGCAGCGTTTGACACAAGATTTCAAGCAGGAAATGGTTTATTTGGAGCTGGAATAAATTTTTACAATGATTTATCTGGAGATGCTTTATATTCGGTAAATCAAATAACCGTACCCTTAAATTATGCAGTAAGCTTAAATGAAACATCAAAATTATCATTTGGTTTATCTCCATCATTTTATCAAAGAAGTATAAAAAATACAAATACGACTTGGGATAATCAATGGACTGGTATTCAATTCAACTCAACACTTTCGAATAATGAAAGTATTCCGTCTGGAAACTTATCAGTTGGTAAATTTGATTTAGGAGCAGGTATATATTATCAAACTGAGTTAACAGAATTATCTTGGTTTAGTATTGGTATTGCTGCACAACACTTAACTAAGCAAAAAATCACATATTTTGCAGATGAAAATGGGCTTTACAGAAAGTTGTCTGTAACAGCACATGGAAATTTTAGCAGAAAGAATTCCAACTTTACTTTAAAACCAAATGGTATGATGTTTATTCAAGGACCTAATAAAATGTTCATTCTAGGAACTGGATTTGATTTTTTAATAAAAGGTAAATCATTACATACCGCTTACCATAAAAGAACATCTATTGAATTTGGAACGTATTATAGAGTAAATGATGCGTTTGTACTAAATACAATTTTCCACATGGCTGGTTTAGGTGTTGGTGCTTCATTTGACATCAATACATCATCATTAAATAATGGAACTGGTGGATTTGGGGCTATGGAATTTTTCTTATCGTACAGATTAAGTAATCCAAGAGGTTTAGGATCACCAAAAGTACATTAGAATTAATGTCTACAAAATAATAAAAGGGTGTTCAGTATTTGAACATCCTTTTTTGTTTTTATATTTGCCGTCAGATGAGTGTAAAAATTAGAGATATAGAATTAGGTGAATTTCCATTGCTGCTTGCACCAATGGAAGATGTAAGTGACCCACCATTTAGAGCATTATGTAAACGACATGGTGCCGATTTAATGTATACAGAATTTATTTCTTCTGAAGGGTTAATTCGTGATGCCGCAAAATCTGTCATGAAACTAGACATCTATGAATATGAACGTCCGGTAGGAATTCAAATATTTGGACATGACATTGAATCTATGAAACGTACTACTGAGATCGTTTCAAAAACAAATCCTGATATTATAGATATTAATTATGGTTGTCCTGTTAAGAAGGTAACCTGTAAAGGTGCAGGATCTGGAATTTTAAAAGATATTCCTAAAATGGTTGAAATGACCAGGGAAATTGTAAAAATGACAGACCTTCCTGTAACGGTTAAAACAAGATTAGGTTGGGATGAAGACTCTAAACATATTATAGAGGTTGCAGAGCGCCTACAAGATGTAGGAATTGAAGCTTTATCTATTCATGGTAGAACACGTAAACAAATGTATAAAGGTGATGCAGACTGGAGCTTAATTTCAGCTGTAAAAAACAACTCTAGAATGCACATTCCTATTTTTGGAAACGGAGATATAACTACACCAGAAAAAGCATTAGAGTACAAAACCAAATATGATGTTGACGGTATAATGATTGGTAGAGCTAGTATTGGTTACCCTTGGATTTTTAATGAAATTAAACATTTCATGAAAACGGGTAAACATTTGGCAAAACCAAATATTGGCGACAGAGTTGACATTGCTTTAGAACATTTAGAAATGTCCGTAGCTTGGAAAGGTGAAGCTTTAGCGATTAATGAAATGAAGCGTCATTATTCAAATTATTTCAAAGGGATACCTGACTTTAAAGCCTATCGTGTAAAGTTAGTAACATCTTATGACTTGAACGAAATTAAAGATACACTAGCTCTTGTTAAAGAAAAGTTTGGTCAGTTTTAAGACAGGTCTATTTATTACTAAAATCTAAATAATTACGCAGTTCTTTAAATTCATTTTCAACCATACATTTAGCTGGTACTAAATAATTAATATCCGATTTAAAACTAACATATAAGTCATTATTTGAAATTACTTCAATGTCATTCCATTTTGAAAATTGTTCCTTATCATTAAAATGGAACACAAAACCATCTGATTTGATTTGAATTTTAAATGTATTAGGTTCTGAATGCACTTTATAATACTTCCTTAACTGCTTTCTTTGTTTAACTATTGGAAAACATGCTATGAAATAATCCACAACCAAAATCATTACAAATATCAGACATAGAATTAATAGAAGACTATTTAAAATATTAGAGAGAAACAAGGTTAAACAGCCAAACATGCCATAAACCATTAAATCGAATTTACGTTTAACTCTATTATCCTTAAAATAATTTAAGTTATCATTTGAAAAATACAATTCATCAAAAGTCTCCTTCGAAAATATCAAGTCAAACATTTTATTCATTCTCTTCTATAACCCAAACTTACCGTGATATTTTTTAGATAATTGCTTTTGGTGATTAGTTAAATCAATTCGATTCCCTTTCACATAAGCCAATGTCACCTTATTCGTTTTCATTTCTAACGCATTACCTTCTGATATAAATAAAGTCGCATCTTTCCCTTTTTCTAAAGAGCCTATTTTGTTATCAATTCCCATTATTATCGCTGCATTTAGGGTGACAGTTGCAATCGCTTGTTCTTCAGTTAGGCCATATCCCATAGCCGTACCTGCTATAAATGGCAAATTCCTAGCATTCATCACTTCCATTTGACCTGAGTTTTGAATACAAAATAACACACCTGCTTTTTGTAGCTTATATGGAATTTCATAATTAATAGAAGGTAAATCACCTTCAAAATGAGGTAAATGATGCGGATTCTCAAGCATTACTGCAAAATTATTTTCAACTAAACGTTCTGCTAATCTATATGAATCGTATCCTCCTACAATAACAGGGAATTTTAATTCTAACGCTCGTGAAAAATCAATTACATCATTAATTTCAGGTGCAAAGTCAGTATGAATATACACTCTTGATTTTCCTTTAAACACACCTTTCATAGCTTCCAATTTCAGATCTCTATTCTCCGTTTTTGATTGTGAGTGATACGCTTGTGCACTTTTAAAATAATTTAATAGTTCTTCAACCGTTTCAGAATATTTTTTATTTGGTTTAATATCACCCGGCTCAGCCCACCATCCAGAATTTGTATATTTTTTTGGCCAATTAATATGGATTCCATCATCCCTTTTGTATACCGCATCTTCCCAATTCCAACCTTCCATTGCCATAACTGAAGACGTTCCTGAAATTAACCCACCTCTTGGTGTAGACTGACATACTAAGATACCATTTGTTCTAACGGTATACAGTACTTTACTATCGGTATTAAACGCAATTAACGTTCTAACATTTGGATTGATTTGACCTGTTTCACTAAAATCATTTGTTGCTCGAACGGCATCAATTTCAGTTAGCCCAATTGTAGAATTAGTAGCAATGAAACCAGGATAAATATGTTTACCCATTATATTAATAATAGTATCCCAATCTGACGTCACGACTTTGTAAGTTAAAGCGTTTTTTACAAATAAAATTTTCCCATTTTTAATACCAATACTCGAGTTGTTAACCACTTCACCATTTCCAATATGAGCTAATCCATTCTGTAATAAAATAGTATTTTGCTGTTTTAATAAAGGTGTTGGCACTTGACTTAATCCGACCAGCGGAAAAATAATCAAAATAAATGTTGCTATTTTTATCATTTGAATTTTTTTTAAAATCGATAGTATCAATTACTCACCTACTGTATCACAGTGGTAATGTTTATGTTTTTTGATTGTTAAGGTTTGCGTTTTAGCGCCGCCATTTTTTGCTTCAATCATTAAATTAATGATTCTCTTTCGCTCTAATTGATCTCTTTTATTTAATTCCAAATTAGTGTTTGTATCATAAAATAAGATCCCATCAATAAAGGTCTGCTCTACTTTAGCTCTAATCGACAATGGATTTGTTGACCATATTACAATATCAGCATCCTTACCTACTTTCAAACTTCCCATTCTATCATCAATATGCAATAATTTGGCAGGATTCAAAGTCACCATCTTCCAGGCCTCTTCTTCTGATACGCCCCCATATTTAACAATCTTTGCAGCTTCTTGGTTTAAACGTCTTCCCATTTCTGCATCATCAGAATTTAAAGCTGTAACAATTCCACCTTTATGCATAATTGCCGCATTGTAAGGAATTGCTTCATTTACTTCAAACTTATACGCCCACCAATCAGAAAATGTTGAACCACCAGCCCCATGTTTTTTCATTTTATCGACCAATTTATACCCCTCTAAAATATGAGTAAATGTATTTATTCTAAATCCCATTGAATCTGCTACATTCATCAACATATTAATTTCGGATTGAATATAAGAATGACATGTCACAAAACGTTTAGATTCTATTATTTCTAAAACAATATCTAGTTCAAGATCTTTTCTAGGCTTATCAACAGCTAATTTTTTATTTTCTGAAAGTCCATTATATATGTCCCAATCTTGTTTATATAATTTTGCTCTTGTAAAGGCATCATAAAATACTTGTTCCACACCCATTCTTGTTTGTGGAAATCTAACCCGATTAAAATCACCCCAATTCGATTGCTTCACATTTTCTCCTAAGGCAAATTTTATAAATCCATCTACAGAATCAACTAGCATTTCTTGAGGTGAGTATCCCCACTTTAATTTAATCAAAGCTGATTGACCGCCAATTGGATTTGCTGAACCATGTAATAATTGAGAAGTAGTTACACCACCAGCTAGTTGCCTATATACATTTATATCATTTGATTTCACCACATCAGCAATGGACACCTCTGCAGATATTGATTGGCCACCTTCATTCACACCTTTACTTATTGAAATATGAGAATGTTCATCAATAATACCTGTTGTCACATGTTTACCTTTTGCATCAATAGTTACAGTTCCATTTGGCATGGACACCATTTTACTATTTACCGATTTAATTTTACCATTCACAATTAAAAGATTAGCATTTTTGATTATTCCATTATCCTCATTAGTCCATAAAGTAGCATTTTTTATAAAATATGATTTTTGTTCTGGTAGAGTTTCAAATCCATACGCCATATTTGGGAAATGTGCGTTATTTACAGCAGATGTATCTATCACAAACTCTTTCTTTTTCGACTTATCTTTAAAATTTTTAGATTTAATTCCGCTCCACTTAGCCCATTCTCCATTTTCCAATAGCACATTACCTTCAAACAATTCTAACTTATTATAATACGATCCATTAAACTGTAAAAGACCTTTCGACCCAGATACTAAAACAGTAGAAGAGATACTAATTTGTTGCCCTTTAAAAACAATTTGTAGTTTAGACTTTAACGTATCTTGTTTTAATGAATTGGTTTCTTCATCCATTATCATATCAATACTCGTTAGTGTTCCTGATAATTTCTCTACCGTTCCACCAATAGATACAGCATAAGATTTGTCGTTAATCTTAAACTCATACTCCCCTCTTACATCTGTAACATTGCTTTCTTTTATTTTATTTTTATGACCTTGAATCCAATTTTCAATAATGACACCCTCTTCAAATAAATCACCTTTTACAACAATAAAATTGGCCAACTTTCCTTTTTCCAATGTTCCAACCAAATTATTTACGTTTAGGAATGTTGCTGGGTTTTCAGTTAATGCTTTTAAAGCTGTTTCTTTTGACAAACCATGTTTCACTGCTTTTTTGATATTCGTTAAAAATTCTTTTTTTGCTTCTAACCCATCAGAAGTGAATGAAAACTCAATTTGTTTAGATTCCAACAAAAACGGATTATATGGTGCCATTTCCCAATGTTTTAATTGCCCCAACGTAATGTATCTAGAAATAAATGGATCTGTTAAATCGTACGGTTTAGGAAAGTTAACTGGAATAATTAATTGTGTATTTGTGGTTTTAATTTCATCAATCCTTTGATATTCATCCCCCCCTCCTTTTACTATAAATGGTAAATCAAATTCACAAGCAATTTTATTTACTCTTAACACTTCCAATTTATCACTGACCCCAAATATATGAACTAACTCTTTATTGAGACGAGACGATTCAAATGATTGATTATCCGTATGTTTAGTTTTCAAGTTTGAATACCAATCCAAATCGTAAAAGAATTGTCTTAACAAGGCAATAGACCCCATTTGACTTGAAGGATATGTTTGTTTTGAAGCTCCCTTTGAAAACGAATATTGATTAGCCACTTTAGATTTAATCACATTGTTTTTTAGTGTTCCTTTTCCTAACGTAATTAAAACAGATGTCCCTCTATAAATCCCATCATTCTGATGCGTATTCACGGTTCCAAATCCCTGATTTATTAAAACAGTTTTAGTTTTCAATAATTTTTCATCTAGTAATTCATAACTATTAACTTCTGGATGAATCGCTTCATTCCAATAATAAGGACCTGTTTTTAATGAATTTAATTGTGGGTACGGATTAGTTTTTTTACTGACTCTTTTTTTTATTCCTAATGAAGAGTAAGGATCAATAAATGAAGCATAAACAGTATAACCTTTCATATCAAATTCAACCGCATTTTTAGGAATTGCAATCTTACCAGCTTTTAAAATGACACCATTTTGAAACAAGATACACCCATTTTCTATTTTTTGTGTAGACGATTTATGAAGTGTCACATGAGTAATAGCATATATGGTATTATCTGATTGAAACACTCCATTTTGCGGTTCAATATCCTGCGCACTAACACTTATAGTGTAAACTAAGAATAGAATTGTAAAAAAATAATTAAACATAAAATGTAAAGCTTGGATTAAAAAACTAAATTTGTGTAAAAATAAGAAAATATGTTACATGCACACTCAGGATTTAGATGGATTGCTTTAATCTTAATCATTTTTACAATTTACAAAGCATTTATGGGCGTTAAAAATGCTGAAGAATACACTGCAAAGCATAAAATGCTTGCTTTAGGAACGTTAATCGTTTTTCATACTATGGTTCTAATTGGTTTTAGCCTCTTATTTTCAAGTGCAAAAACTGCTTTCTTTGATATGACACAGCCTTTTAGATTCTATACAATAGAACATCCGTTAATGATGACAATTGCAGTTATTTTAGTAACAATTGGCTATTCAAAAGCTAAAAAGGAAGAATCTTCTAGAATGAAATTTAGAAAAATATTAATCTTCTATTCGATAGCTTTAATTATAACAATAATCGCAATTCCTTGGCCGTTTAGAGGTTTAGATGGCGGGATGTTTTAATTAAATTCAAGAAACAAGACTGAAGCATTAGCTATAGATAGACACAAGATTAAATACTTACATTTTAGTTAATGTAAGTTCAAGTGAATATATTTTTTATACTAGCAGTATAGTATAATTGTATCGAGAACAGGATCAATAGAAAATTTCAAATAAAATAGTTATACATGGAAATAGGTCATTTTAATTCAAACAAAAAAGCTGAGAAAGCTGTATTGATTGGTGTTATTACTCAAGTTCAATCTGAAAGTATGACAAAAGAGTATATTGATGAGTTAGAATTTTTAGCACATACTGCTGGAGCCATAACTAAACGTAAATTTCTACAAAGACTTGACAAACCACAGAACAAGACTTATATTGGAAAAGGTAAATTAGAAGAAGTCAAAGCATATATTGATGCAAATTCGATTGATATTGCCATTTTTGATGATGAATTATCGCCTTCTCAAATAAGAAATATTGAGACTGTATTAGATATTAAAGTAATAGATAGAAATAATTTGATTCTTGATATTTTTGCCGCCAGAGCTCAAACTGCACATGCAAAAACACAAGTTGAATTAGCGCAATATCAATATTTGTTACCCCGTTTAACAAAAATGTGGACTCACCTTGATAGACAGAAAGGTGGTATTGGTATGAGAGGAACTGGTGAAACTCAAATTGAAACAGATAGACGTATTATTCAAGACAAAATAGCTAACCTTAAAGAAAAGCTTAAAAAAATTGACAAACAAATGTCAGTTCAAAGAGGTAACAGAGGTGAATTAGTTCGTGTTTCATTAGTTGGGTATACGAATACAGGAAAGTCAACTATCATGAATTTGTTAAGTAAATCTCAAGTGTTTGCTGAAAATAAATTATTTGCTACCTTAGATACGACTGTAAGAAAAGTAGTGATTGATAATCTTCCTTTTTTATTATCTGACACGGTTGGGTTTATTAGAAAATTACCACATCAATTAGTAGAATCTTTTAAATCTACATTAGATGAAGTAAGAGAATCTGATATCTTAATTCATGTGCTAGATATTTCACATCCATTTTTTGAAGACCAATTCAATGTGGTGAATGAAACGTTAGCAGAAATTGATAAAAACGAAAAAAAGACTTTTGTTGTTTTCAATAAAATTGATGCTTATAATCCTTCTCCTGAATCTGTAGGTTATCATCCAGATGGAAAAGTATTTGCTTTAGAAGAATTGAAAAAAACATGGATGGCTAAATTAAACGATCAATGCATTTTCATTTCAGCAAAAGACAAAACAAACATTGACGAATTTAAAGCCATTATTTATAAAGAAGTAAGAGCTGTATTTGAAGTAAGGTATCCTTACCATCATTTTTTATATTGATTGAAACACTTACATCATAAAATTTCAAAAGGCGCTACATTAATTTCTAGTGTCTTTTTTATTGACATCTTAACTCAACTTGTTCTTTTTATGTAAACAAAATCTGTCTATCCACTGCTCTTTCAACTTGAACAGATACTTGCTTTCTTTATTTGTATGACCTATTTCATAATATGATTCAGATATTACAGAATATAAGTACCCAACTGTTTATGATTATAATTTGAGAATTTTTTACAGTATTCGATTAACAAATAAAACATTAAAATTGAAGTCTTAAGACAATACTTTTTTAGAGTCAAATTATACTTTAATTAATTCAAGAAATTTAATTGCATTTCATCATTATATTATTTTTTAATGACAACATATCATACGTAATCGTGATTTCTATCATAAAAATAAAATTACTCCTTATTCATAATCAATCTATCTTTACCAAAATTTTTAGACATGAAAGTATATAATTCAGCTGCGGAGGCAGTCCAAGTGATTAAATCAAACGATAGAGTTTTCATACATTCAGCAGCAGCTACACCTCAACAACTGGTTAATGCTATGGCTGAAAGACATAATGAATTAAGAAACGTAGAAATTGTTTCAATTCATACAGAAGGAGATGTACCTTATGCTAGGGAAGAATACAAAGACAGCTTTACAATTAACTGTTTTTTTGTTGGGTCAAATATGCGTTCATATGTACAATCTGGAAGAGCAAATTATATCCCTATATTTTTAGGAGAAATACCAAAACTATTTAAAACTAAAATGCCTTTAGATGTGGCTTTGGTAACTGTATCTGCACCAAACAAAAAAGGCTTCTGCTCTTTAGGCTGCTCAGTAGACATTTCTAACTCAGCCATTGACAATGCTAAATATGTTATTGCTCAAATTAATCCTAACATGCCTTTTGTGCATGGGAATGGAATTATATCAATAGATAAAATTGATGCCGCTATACACGTTAATGATCCTTTATTTGAACTTCATTTAAAAGAGAGTACTGAGGTTGAACAATCCATTGGTAAACATGTGGCTAGTTTAGTAGAAGATGGTGCTACTATTCAAATGGGAATTGGTGGAATACCGGATGCAGCTTTAAAATATTTAATAAATCATAAAAACTTAGGTGTTCATACCGAAATGGTATCTGATGGAATAATTGATTTAGTAGAACGTGGCGTTGTAAACGGAATGAATAAAACCACTGAATTTGGAAAAATTGTAGCTGGTTTTGCTTTTGGAACTAAAAAGATTTACGATTTCATTGATGAGAATCCAATTGTAAACATGATGGATGTGGGGTATACAAATGACACTAGAATCATTAGACAAAACCCAAAAGTAACTGCTATCAATAGCGCCATTGAAATAGATATATTTGGTCAAGTATGTGCCGATTCAATTGGAACAAAGCATTTTTCAGGAATTGGAGGACAAATGGATTTTATTAGAGGGGCTACTTTATCTGAAGGTGGAAAAGCAATTATTGCCTTACCGTCTCAAACCAAAAAAGGAGTTTCTAAAATTGTAAATATGTTAAAAAGAGGTGCTCCCGTAGTAACCACAAGAGCACATGTTCAACATATTATTACAGAATTCGGTTCAGTTGACCTATATGGTAAAAACTTAAAAGAGCGTGCCAAATTAATGATTAGCATTGCGCATCCAGACCATAGAGAAAAATTATCTGAAGATGTTTTCGAACATTTCAAAATATTCATATAATATGAAATTCTATAAAAAAAAGGTTCTACAACTTAATGTAGAACCTTTTTTTATTAATTATTTTAAAGTTTACGCTTCAACATCTTCTAATTCAATCATCACTTGTCCTTTTTCAACAGATTGCCCTTCTTCAATCAAGATACTTTTAATGACGCAGTCTCCTTCAGATTTTAAAACGTTTTCCATTTTCATGGCTTCTAAAATCATAATCCCATCACCTTTAGCAACTGAATCGCCAACTTCAACAATTACACTTAACACTTTACCTGGCATTGGTGCTTTAATATCAGTACTAACCGCTTCAAACGTTCTTTTAATACCCATTTTATCTAAAACAAAATCTAAATTGTTTTTAAATTGTAATGTCTGAGTGGAGTGATTATGACGAAAACTCAACTCTTTAGTATCAAAGTTTACTCCTAACACTTCAATTATCTCATTGTTAATTTCAAAAATTGAATCGTTGATTTTATTAACTTGATTAGCTTCAGTAGAACCTAATAATTCTTCTAAATTTATTTGAGTCATCATATTATTTGTAATTTTCTTTAAAGTATTTAATATATCCTTCTAAATCATTGTTTTTCATAAACAATATTTGATTGGCTTTAGACACAACAAAGAAATCAAAATCTTTGGCTGTTGTTTCTAAAATATTTTCAGATGATTTTGTACCAAACGCTTTATAATAAATCATTGCTTTTGTTTCGTTAGCAAATGTTTTAACTTTTAAAGTCTGGATTTCATTTCCAATAATTCCGTTTGTCATCTTTAGGTTGTCATTTTTAAAATACACCATACCAAAATTAGACACTTTATTTTTAATCGGATTTATATCTCCAGCGTCATTAGGAAAAATTAAGATAAAGTAATGTGGAGTATTTTCCGTCTTTTTATATTCCACTTTAGCCACAACATCATCCTGCACAATTTTTGCACCTTTGTCCAAAACACCTAAATATGTTTTAGCCTGTACTCCTTCTTCAGAATCTGGTGACAATTTAACCAAGGCTCTTAATGGTTTTTCAACCGCAGCTACTCCCCCAATATTCAATTTACTTGTAGTAAAAGCTTTTAACAAATAATATTTATTAATATATTTATTTGCCGTATCATTAGCAATAACATCATTACAATCAGTTAAAACCATCAAATAACGTTTATAACGATAATTCTTTAATACCACACCATATTCATCTAATGCTTTTCTCTCTATTTTAGCTTTCTTCTTTAAATAATCAGGATCCAATAACAACTTAGCGATATCTGAATCTGGATATTCATCTAAAATTAAATTTTTATAGGCGTTTGCTTTTCCAGATGACCCTCTTTTTTTGTGTAATAAGTACAATTGGTACTCAGCAGGCAATACTTTAGGATGTTCAACTTTTCTATCAATCACTGACGAAAAATAATCAATTGACTCATCTGTTTCCTTTAATTGCTCTTTATAAATAATACCTAAGTTATATAAGGCATCTAAAATCATATTTTTTGACGAATCAACTGCGGCTTGAGTCAATGGTAAATCTTTTCGTAAGTCATCAACCGTTAACCCTTCTTCTTCAATATCGACTAATGATGAATCGTTATCATCATCAAAATCACTGAATGATTCTTTATTTGAACGTCTCCAATTATCTTCCAATTTTCGCTGCCCCCATAGCATTCTAAAATCATTAGATCCATTTCCTTTTTGTTTTTGATTGTAGAAATACCATTTAGAACCAGTTCCTGTATTTGCAGCTGCTGTATTCAACCTATCTTGCTGCGCTAATAATCTTGCTTCAGCTTCCGCCTTTTGACGCGCCTCATCTTCTTTAATTTGTTTTAAAGTAGACTCTAAAAAACGTTCTCTATCTTTTTCAGACAAAGAAACAATCATTAACAAACTATCTTGTCTTTGTACAATTTCATAATTCATAACTAAATCTTGTAAACCAACAGCTTTAGCCGAAATAGCTTCATAGTTTTCATACGACTTTGGTAAAACAGCTATACAAGAATCATAATATTTTTGAGCAGGGATATAATCTTTTTCATCAAAACTAATATCGGCCAATTTTAAATAACTCATCCCCTTTTGACGGTCATTAGTAATTGAATGATAGGCCGATCTCGTTAAATTTTGTTTAGCACTCGCTATGTCATTATCTTTTATATCTAAATCAGCTAACACATAATAAATTTGATCTTTATATTCTTCATTTTTATCATCTCTCAACATTTTAGCTAAATCTTTTCTTAACCCTTCCGATCCACCTGTAGCCGACAGCGCCTTATTAATTTTAGCATAAAAACGCATTTCATAAGGTGCACTAGATTTTGCTACTTTAGCATAATAGTCTTGTGCCTTTGTATTGTCACCAGCTTGTTGTAACAATTGCCCAAGCACGAACATGTATCTAGCTCTAGTTTGCCTATTACGTGTTAATTCAATCGCTTTTTCTAAATGTGTAGCTGCTTTTGCAAATTCCTCTTGTTTAAGATATAATGATGCAAATGTAATTTCATACTCTACTTTTAGTTTTTTAGAAAATTTTGCAGGTGCATTTTTCTTTTCGTTTTTCTTTTCTTTACGTAAACGTTTACGTTTGTTCTTACTTGGTCTCCTTCTCTTTTTCTTCTTAGACTTTTTTTCGTCTTTTTTAAATATATCTAAAATTGACTTTTCATTAGCCTCAGCCGTTTCAAGGTCAAGTGTTACTTTGTCTAGCTCAATTTTTGCCTTAGAATATTCTTTTAATTCAATGTACGTTTTAGCCAACCAAATTTTAGAACTATACAAAGAAGATTCTCCATGATATGCTTTTTTAATGTACTTGAATTTTTTTATAGCTTCATCATATTCACGTTTTACAAAGTGAGATTGTCCAATTACCAACCAATTGTCATCAATCCATCTACAGTGTTCTTCATCTTTATCCCTTACTTTTTCAGGACTAGGCATGGCATGTTTATAAATAACTTTTGAACATTTTTCAATCGCTACATCCATTTGAGGAAACAAACCAGAAGCAGCATCAGCATCTGGATATAATTCTAACGGTAAAATTTTAGTATAATCTTCTTTGGCAGCAATTCTGTATCCATCCAATGCTTCACGCATCACTTCGCCGGCATTGAAATAGCCATTATATCTGGCATTCATGTTATGATAGCCTTTATTAATTAAGGCATCCTTTTCAGTAGAACACGAATTAATAAACCCAGCAAACCACACACTAACTAAAGTTAATGTCAACACTTTAAATATGTTCATATTTTGTTTCAAAAGAATTACTATTTTTTGCTAACGGTTAATTGACAAAAATATTTCATTTTTATTAATAATCGGTGTTTTAAATCACTTTTTTTGTTAATATTCATCCTCTTACTCATTTAAAGGACATTTCACCATTCATTTTAATCATAAGGTCGCCCTTCCGTTGACCTTTTATAAGGTTTCAATTCACCACTTTTAATTTTCACTTCCACTATATCATCAGGTTATGCTAAACTAAACTTATATAATCTCAACCTTAAAACCCTATCACTTCAATCATTAATATGGTAACTCATAATTTTCAGCATGAATTATAAATAGTAATCCTTTTTTCGAATTTCAAAACTCAAAAAATTGATGCGCAAAACAATTGTTCTATTTGGATATATTACCTTATATTTGAACTAATTAACCAACCTATGAAAAAAATAACAATATTCTTTTTAATTACTCTATTATGGGCATGTCATAAAGATGAAGAAACTACGGTAACACCATTAACCACGAATGGACCAAGTTGCAATACTAATTCTGGTAGTTTCAATATTTCAATTGGTGATACCAATCACATAATGGTGCTAAACAACCAGTCACAATTTACAATTTTATACAATTGGTATGGTGAAGAATCTAGTGCTTTTGTTATCAATTCAATTGATCAAAATAACGAACAAATTTATATTGAATTAAGGCTACCTGGAACATTTAATCTAGGAACAACCACCTATTCACATACGGATTTAGACTTTGATTTTTTTGACATAGACCTTGATACTTTATCTTACTACGCTTCTGAAGTGACATTTAATGTCACTGAAAGTGATCTAGATGTTCAAGACGGTATTTATAAACCTGTTGTTGCCACATTTACAGGTACTGCTCATTCTTACCCTTGGATAAATGGCCAACCGCCAATTGATACACTTAGCTTTTCTGGTACCTTTTGTTTAAATGGTGTGATTTTGCAATAGAAGCAAAGTGGTTTTTAAATTGTCGCCATTCTTTTCTCGATACAAATATAATTTTTGCTAACACAAAAAACATATTCACTCGAACTGACATTAACAAAGTCTTAATTGAATTATCAATTACAACTTAATTTTACACCATATGCGTTAACGTATTTTGTTTACCATACCCCAAACTGACTTTAGTTTTTAAGTAAACAAAATACATCAATCTAGGTTCTTATACCTAATAGCACGGTTGTCTAATTGCCTATTCAGGAAATTATTTCTGTAACTATCCCTAATAATTCATTCGTTTTTTCCCAAATTGACATATGCCCACAGTCTTTAATTAAATGTATACTCTGCGTTGGAAAATGAGTTTCAATTTGAGTATTCATTTCATCTAATGTCATAATCGTATCAAATTCGCCTTGAACTATGATTACATTTTGATTTTTAATCACATCATGATTTGCAAACCTTGTTTTTAAACCTAAGGTTGCTGCGCAAATTTCTGCCGTAGGAATTTCAATCGCTTGGTCAATTAAGTCATTAATAATACCTTCACAGTTTTTACGGTTATTTGGGTAAAATAAATTTGGAATTGCTACTTTACAGAAAAACGGTTTTCTATCTTGTACTAAATCCACCACTCTATCTCTATCCGATTTCTGTTGAGCACTATCGGCCCAAAAATTAGAATGAATAATGACTAATTTAATCTTTGCTAGTTTTGCCAACTCTAAACCTACATAACCTCCCATGGAGTGCCCAAAAATAATTGGATTTTCAATGTTTTCTTTTTCTAAAACAATTTTCACCGTCTCAGCCATAAATGTCATGGTACATACTTGACCTTCAAATCGAGTCTTCCCATGACAAGGTAAATCGATCAAAATTATCAGATTTGTTTTTACCAGAGGTTGCACAAACTCATTCCACATGGCAGAATCTTCTAAAAACCCGTGCAAAAACACTAAAGGTTTTCCTTTACCTAAAATGGTATAATGAACAGTTGTATTCGAATGGATCACTTGTTTCATGCTGCGTTTTAAAATTGTACAAAAAAATCGGTAGATTCTCTATTCATAAATGAGTATTTACAAATACAAAATCTACCGATAATTAAAAAATATGGTTAAAATTAATTAACGACTAAGCGTTCATTAACCCTTCAATTTCTTCTACTTCAATTGGAATGTTTCTCATTAAATTGAAAGGTGCTCCTGTTTCTTGAACAATTAAATCATCTTCAATTCTAATTCCTAAGTTTTCTTCTGGAATATAAATACCAGGTTCACATGTAAATGCCATTCCTGCTTTAATTGGTTCCGTCCAAGACCCAACATCATGCGTATCCAAACCAATAAAGTGTGACGTACCGTGCATAAAGTATTTTTTATACGCTGGCCATGCTGGATCTTCATTGTTAATATCATCTTGTGTGATTAAGCCTAAACCAACCAATTCTTTTTCCATTAATTTACCAACTGCTTTATGATAATCACCAATATAAGTACCTGGTACTAATAATTTTTCAGCTGATTTTTTCACTCTTAACACGGCATTATACACGTCTTTTTGACGGGGTGTAAATTTACCATTTGCAGGTACACATCTTGTCATATCAGATGCATAATTTGCATATTCAGCACCAAAATCCATTAGAATAATATCACCATCTTTGCATGGCTTATTATTTTCAATATAATGCAATACACACGCACTTTCACCTGAACCAATGATTGGCGTATACGCCCATCCTTGAGAACGATTAGATAAAAACTCATGCATTAATTCAGCCTCAATTACGTACTCCATAACGCCTGGTTTAATCATACCCAAAATTCTTCTAAATCCCTTTTCTGTAATATCACAAGCGGCCTGCATTAGATCAATCTCTTCTTGTTCTTTTATGGCTCTAATCTTGTGCATGATTGGTGCACTTCTTTGAAAAGTATGAGCAGGGTGTTCTGCTTTAAATTTAATAATAAATCTATCTTCTCTAGTTTCTACTTCTGTATTAGCTCTAGTATGCAAATTTGTATTTAAATAAACATTTTCAGCTTGATTAGTCAACACTTTCATGATTGTATCAAATTGATCTAACCAATATACCGTTTTAATACCTGCAGTTTCAAAAGCAGCTTCTTTCGTTAATTTTTCACCCTCCCAAACTGCAATGTGTTCATTAGTTTCTTTTAAGAATAAAATTTCTCTGTGACTTTCATCAAATGCGTCAGGAAAAATAACCAATATACTCTCTTCTTGATCTACACCAGAAAGATAAAGAATATCTCTATGCTGTGCAAAAGGTAAAGTACTGTCTGCACTAACTGGATAAATGTCATTTGAATTAAAAATAGCTAATGAATTTGGCTTCAAATTTGCAACAAATTTTGCTCTATTTTTTATGTATAATTGGTTTGATATTCTGTCGTATTTCATACTTATATAGTTTGTGTTAATCAACTTCAAAGTTACAATTTTTAGAATACATTATAACTAAATCGATTAATAAGTTTTTAAAATTTGCTACTTCTCTATTAATTCATATCTTTGCAGTCCAAAAAATTGAGTTATGTCATCAGGAATAAAAATATTTTCAGGTAGAGCTACGACAGTACTTGCAGACAAAATTGCATTATCGTATGGTAAAAACTTAGGTAAAATTATGGTTGCTGAGTTCAGTGATGGTGAGTTTGAACCTTCATTTGAAGAAACAGTAAGAGGTCAAGATGTATTTATTATACAATCTACAATGCCTCCTACAGAAAATATGTTTGAGTTATTATTATTGATAGATGCTGCTAAAAGAGCGTCTGCCAAATCAGTAATAGCAGTCATTCCTTACTTTGGATTTGCAAGACAAGACAGAAAATCAAAACCAAGAGTTGCTATTGGTGCAAAATTGGTAGCGAATATGTTAGAGACTGCAGGTGTGGATAGAGTTATAACTATGGATTTGCATGCAGATCAAATTCAAGGGTTTTTCGAAATCCCTGTTGATCATTTATATGCTTCTACTATATTTTTACCTTACTTACAATCAATTGACACAGGTAATTTAATTATGGCTGCGCCAGATGCTGGTGGAGCAAAAAGAGCAAATTCATATGCTAAAAAGTTAGACTTAGGTTTAGCACTTTGTCACAAACAAAGAAAAGTAGCAAATGAAATTGCTGAAATGACCGTAATTGGTGATGTCAAAGGAAAAGATGTTATTTTAGTTGATGATATGGTAGATACTGCCGGAACATTAACCAAAGCAGCAGATTTATTTATGCAACAAGGTGCAAAATCAGTAAGAGCGTTTTGTACGCATGCTGTTTTATCAGGACCTGCAATGGAAAGAATTGAAAATTCAAGTTTATTAGAATTAGTAATAACTGATTCTATTCCATTGAAACAAAAAAGTAAAAAAATAACAGTGCTAAGTGTAGCCAAATTATACTCAGACGTGATGAAGAGTTTAGTAAATCACGAGTCAATTAGCGAACACTTTATTATATAAGTAATTAATTAAAACAAATATAAAGATGAAAAAAGTATCATTGAGCGGTTCTAAAAGAGAGAACGTAGGGAAAAAAGATGCAAAAGCAGTAAGAAATGCAAAAAGAGTTCCATGTGTAGTTTATGGAACAGGAAAACAAACGCATTTTAGCGTTAAGCATACTGACTTAGAAAAAATCGTATTTAACAAAGATGTATTTAACATTGAGTTAGATATTAACGGTGAAAAAGTTAGCACTATCGTACAAGATATGCAACAACACCCAGTTACTGATAAAATTACTCACATTGACTTTTTAGAGTTACAAGCTGACAAAAAAGTAAAAGTTGATATTCCCGTATCTATTGAAGGAAGATCTCCAGGTGTAATGAACGGTGGTAGATTACAACAAGTATTCAGAAAGTTAACTGTGTTAGCTTTACCAGCTGATTTACCAGAAGTACTTACTGTTGATATTTCAGAATTAAAAATTGGAAATTCAATTAGAGTTAGTGCTTTAGCAACTGATTCTATTCAATTATTAAACGCAGCAAATGCTGTTGTTGTTTCTGTGAAAATGGCAAGAGGTGCTGAAGAAGAGGAAGAAGAAGAAGTTGCTGTTGCAACTGAAGAAGATTCTACTGAAGAAGAAGCATAGTAAACTAAAATTTAATTATTTTAAAAAGGTGACTACAAACATAGTCACCTTTTTTATTGTCCTACTTTTTTCAGAACGTTTCATTGTTAATCCGAGCGATTAGAATATCTTTGACCACTAATATTATCAAGAACAAAATGAAGTATTTAATAGTTGGTTTAGGGAATCCTGGTTTCAAATATGAAAACACACGACACAATGTTGGGTTTAAAGTTTTAGAAAAATTAATTGACGGTACGCCAACAACATTTTCACCCGACAAACTAGGTAACGTTGCTAAACATAAATTCAAAGGTAGAACCATAATTTTATTACAACCTTCTACGTTTATGAACCTAAGTGGAAAAGCAGTTAATTATTGGATGCAAAAAGAAAAAATCCCTTTAGAAAATGTACTAATAATCACTGATGATTTGTCTTTACCATTTGGAACTTTACGCCTGAAAGGAAAAGGTAGTGATGCTGGTCATAATGGATTAAAGGATATCGCTTCAACTTTAAACACCACTAAATACGCTAGGTTAAAGTTTGGTGTTGGTGCAGACTTCTCTACTGGTCAACAAGTAGATTACGTTTTAGGAGACTGGAATACAACAGAAAAGAAAACGTTAAACGAACGCTTAGACATGTCTTGTGAATTTATAAAAGGATTCGCTTCAATTGGCTTAAACAGAACTATGAACGAGTTTAATGGAAAATAAATTCAGTTATTTAAAGACTTGTTTAATTAGATACTAGTTTAAACAATTTTCACATACAGTCAAATTTAAAATGTATATTTGACTATGAAACACTCACTTACACTTCCATTCCTTTGTTTATTTAATCTATGTGTATTTGGGCAGAAAGATAAAGTATACACCTCAATTACTGAAGCATTACAGACACCTCAGCTTGTTTATAAATTAGATTTATCTGAAAAAGAACTTACTTCTATTCCTGAATCAATTGGTCAATTCACCCAATTAGAATGGTTGAACTTAAGTGATAATAAACTTAGAAATCTTCCGGTAAATATTACAAAACTGACACATCTTACAGATTTGTATTTGAATATTAATCAATTTAATTCCATTCCAAAATCCATATTCACCTTAGTCAAATTGATATACTTAGACTTTGGAAATAATGCATTAACAACTATAGATGAAACCATTTACAAATTATATAACTTAAAAACTTTAGATTTAAGAAAGAATAAAATTTCAATTGTTTCGCCCTCAATATATAAAATGACGAATTTAAGTTGGTTAGATTTAAGTGGAAACAGTATTGAAATTATACAAACCGAAATCGGTAACTTAACACGCCTCACAAATTTATTTTTGAATAAAAATAAAATAACCCATTTTACAGAATCTATTACAAATTTAAAGCAACTCAGGTATTTAGGCTTCAGTGAGAATTACATTAAAGTCATTCCTAAGTCCATTGGTAATTTAACTCAGCTTATCTCATTAAATCTTGGAAGTAATAACCTAATCGATTTACCAATGCAAATTAGAAAATTGGAGAATTTAAAATACATCTATTTACATAACAATCTATTTGATCAGATTCCTAATTCAATTTCAAAATTAAAAAATCTAAATGCATTAAATATTAGTAATAATAAAATCAAATTTATTGGAAATAGTTTAGATTCATTAACAAGCTTAAATAGGCTATTTATGCAAAAAAACATGCTTACTCGATTACCTAAAAGCATCACAAATCTCAAAAATCTAACCCAAGTCAATTTAAGTTGTAACTACTTCATTAAAATACCAAAACAATTAAAAAAACTAAAAAAATTAACACTCATTAATTTGGCTGATAACATTATTAAAAAAACACCCTATTGGTTAGGAAAACAAAAACAACTTGTTAACTTAAATTTAAGAAATAATGCCGTTTCAAAATTAAGACGTAACCTTAAAAAGCTCTCTGAATTAGAAATTATATACTACACTGGTAATTCAATCCAACCGAAAAACATAATGCATCTTAAAATGAAATTACCCAATTGCTCCTTCCAATAAAAACTATTAATTATCTAAAAATTTCAAAACATAATTAATAGCGATTGTAACTTTAGAGTGTTTCAAATGTTATTGTAAATATAATACTGTAACTTATGAAAACTAAATTAATATTATCCGCTTTACTTTTAACTACCTTAAATTTGAATGCTCAAAACCTAGGATTCAATATGGAGAATAAAGTACCTCTTATACTAAACCCTGCATTAACAGGAATAAACAATTATGGAGTGGCCTCTATTTTTCATCAAAACCGTATGCCAAGTCTCAGTGAAAACTTCACCACATCAATGCTTTCTTACCACACACCTATCAAAAAATTACATGGTGGACTTGGTATTTACTATCAAAATAACAACGGGTTTTATAGAACTGACAATTTTGGTTTATCCTATTCATATCAAGCAATCATTACGAGAAAAATATCACTATCAATAGGTACATCAATAGAAGTGTTGCATAATCAACTTAAAAAAAATCTTGGATTCGGAGACACCTATTACATCAATATAACTCCGTATCAGCTAAACACCAATTTGGGAGCTTTAGTGTTTTCAAAAAATGCTTTTATAGGAGCAAGCCTAAGAAACATAAGTACGAATGACCCTATTTATTTAATTACCAATGTAGGATATAAATTTGAGCTTCTAAAAAATAAACAACTTCAACTTACACCAGTCCTGTCGTACACTTACCAAGACCAATTTCAGAATATAATATTTAAACTTAACACCTCATATAAGTGGGCACATCTTAGTATTGGATATGGAGAAGGTGACGATTTTTTAATAGCTGCTGGTGTTGATATTAGAAATTTTAATATTAACTATGGTTATAATATTACAACCAGCAAATTAGCAAACACTGGCAGTGGATCACACGAAATCTCTTTACGTTTCAAATTAAAGAAATTTAGTAAAGAAGCTTCTAATATTGAATCAGGGACGTATAATTTTAATTTATTTTAGTTGTAACTTAAATTCTATTTACAAAAAGTGGGATTGATTTGACGTTATGTAAAAGCAAATAACGGTTACCAACCTGTTGTAAATAAACTCCTTGCACCGTTAATACCGCATTTTTTTATTCTATGATATGCATCTCCAGCACTTTGTCTAATTAGCTCTTCAGGTTTTTGCATGGCCCACTTATTAATCACGGCTTCTAAAATAAAAGCACCAGGATATAATGAATTTTTAGTCATAACTAATGGATACGCTTGCGCAAAATTTAATTTTTCAGTGAAAAGGTATTGAGACGAACAGGCAATAACAGCCGCATCTTTTTGAATACCATCTACATTCACCACATCATCTACCCAAACATCCATTAATCCGTTATGACCATTATAAACAACTAAATCAGCCTTAGAATGAGTTAAGATTGTATCATTCTTTACAAAAACAGTATCTATTAACGCTCCAGAAAGTGCATTAAAAAAATCAACTAAACAGTCTTCAATTTTGTCACCTCTATAGGCATCAGCGATTAGCCTTACTTTTGTCCCGTTTTCATATTTCTTTTCAAATACCACACGCTCTAAAACAACTGAATCTGGATGATAAATTTGTGAACTCAACAATTTCCAACCCTTTAGTTCTTTAAAGTATCTCTTCATACCGTGAGAGGTTGCCCAATACAAATTGGTTCTCAAGCTAAATCCATTCCCTAAAGACTTAGTTGTTGGCACAATACCTTGGTGAATATTATCACATAATGGCACCAACACATGAACAACTAACGGAATATCATGCTCAATTTTATGTAATAAATTTGCTATAATTTGAGTTCTATCAAACGCTTTAAAAAGTGGAATTGAATCTATTTCTTTCATTTCAATAGTTAAGCTATCCTCAACTACTTTTACCGTAATAGACTCCTCTTTTACCTCACAAGATAATAATACGCTAACAAACGTTATAAATAGTATTTTCATACCACGTTAATACTGAGTTATGAAAAAGTAACACGTTCGTATTATGTACGACAGAAAATAAATGATGCTAATTCTTGATTCCCAAGATTATTTAATCACAACTTCTTTCGTTACAGTACCAAACTTAACAATATAAGTCCCTGTTGCTACCCCTTTAACTGAAATAGAATTTAAGCCATCTACTAAAAGAGTAGACATTACTTCTTTTCCATTTACATCAAACACTTTTAAGACTTTAGCCTCATTGCTATTTAAAACAAATAATTGATCTGACACAGGATTAGGATAAATTAAAACCTCATCCTCTATTTCGTCTATTGAAACTAACCCTGTGTTTTCAGTTATGCTACCTATTGCATTTATAATCCAATTATTTGGATCAATTTGAACAGAAACCACTTCCTCTGCAAAAGGTAATGATAAATTAACAGTATTTCCATCCACAGAAAAAATTTGTGTTTCAACCAATCCATTCGTTCCAGTAACTTTAATTTGAATGTCGTTTGTAAATAAAGGGGTCACTCCTGCCATTGATGCCACTTGAGACAACTCAATGATTACATTATCATTTACTTTATTCCACTCAGCAGAATATGTAGGAAAACCTTCACCATAATACCACTCGTCAAAGAAATTAGTTAAATCCAATCCAGAAACAGTTTCAGCAATTAATTTAAAATCATTTAATCTTGCCGTTGAATCAGTAAAATTCGTTTGATACGTTTTTAAAATATTAAAAAATGTTACATCATCATTGACCAAAAAACGTAACGTATGAACAATTGCCGCACCCTTATCATAGGTTAAACGACCACTAAAAATTCTATTTGTATTTAGCGAATCTTCACAATACACAGCTCCTCCATTTTGACTCATTACATTTGAATGAATAGTATACATTTGATTAGTTGCATTATTTATAGTACTTGGAAAATGTTCGACCATTAAATAATCTGAATAAGAAGCAAAACCTTCATTTAACCAAATATCCGCCCAAGTCGCAGCTGTTACATTATCACCCCACCATTGATGTCCTAATTCGTGTGCGGTTAATCCATCTTCAAACCATCCTTGTGTTGTCATTGTTTGATGCTCCATCCCTCCACTTAAGGGAGCCATGCAATGCCCGTATTTTTCATTTGCAAAGGGGTACATTCCATAAATTTCAGAAAAATATTCTATAAAATCTACTGTATTATTTATTTCGGTTTGAAAATTCGGTAATGTTGCCGGATTGTTATATACAAAATTTTGAATTAAAATGGGAGAAGTTGAACCAGTAGGATTTGCATACACATTGTATTCTACATATTCGGCTACAGCAATAGAAATTAAGTAATAATCAATGGCATAATTTGATTTCCATTCATATCTTTCCTTACCGTTTCCTAAATCAACGACATCAGTTAATATTCCATTTGAACCAGCCATATTAGATGTATCTGTTGTAACAAACACATAAACTGAATCCGCTTTATCAGTTAATGATTGCTTACAAGGAAACCACTCGAAAGCAGAGAACGGTTCACTTAATGTCCAAGTCACTTGATTACCCCATGACCCAGAAGACCCATTAGTCATTCCTCCACCACCTAAAGGGTTTGATGCACCATTCGGAGGGGTTCCTGCATAATCGATACTTATAATAAAATTATCTCCGTTTGTATACGTTGTTGGAACTATAACTGCAGAACCAATTCTTGTATATAATGTATTAGCCACACCATCCACTAAAATGGAGTTAATCGTTAAATTATTATGTAACTCAAACAGAACCGTATCCAAAACACTTACTTTTGACGTGGCATGAATTTCAACTACTCCACTAATATCTGTTGTAGTACGCTCTAAATTAACATCCAAAAAGTAAAAATTAACATCATATTCTTCAGTCAAGGCAATGTAATCCAAACTTAAAGTATTTGAACGGGATTGGTTTAGGATTGAATGACTTTTTAAGCGAGAACAATGATGAGCACCCTCTTGTGCTTGGATTGAAGTACCAATTAAAAAAATAGATACTAGAGACAATAATTTTTTCATGTAAAATAGTTTTGTTTAAAGTTAATGAAAAAACAACTTCTTAAGCTATTAGAAAATAGCTATTGAGTAAACCGTAATTTATTCGCTTTTAACGGTTCTTTAGTACTTCAAAAATTTGCGCTGGCATACCATGAAATTCAACTTGCTTAGTTAACTTCATTCCATTATTGATAGCCACTTTTCGTGAACCAATATTATCAGGATGAATAACTGAAATTAGTGAATCAGAAAAATCATGAGCAAAAGCAAATTCTTTACACTTAATAGCTGCTTCAGAAGCAAAACCTTTTCTCCAATACTTTGGTAAAATAGAATAACCAACCTCCAGCCTTAATTTACCATCAATATCTTGTACTAACAAACCACATTGTCCAATGAAATTACCTGTTGATTTTTCAATCAGCACGTTCATTCCTCCTAAATCATTTTCGTATCGGTTAAAAACTTTTTCAAACCAAAAACCACACAATTCTTTTTTTGATTTTGTTTCATCCAAAGCTAAAAAACGGGCGACATCTTTATTATCAAAAAGAGGCAACCAAGTTTCAAAATCAGATTTTTTTAATAATCTAAATTCTAATCGTTCTGTTTCTTCTCCCGTTAATAAATATTTCATATCGTTTTTAAGTTTAATATTATACTTGAAGTAATTTCTATTGTTTCATAAGAATTAGATATTCACCCCAATTCAAACATTTAACAGCGGGAACAACGTCAGAATTAACAATAGAACAAACACGTGTAATATTTGCACTTTCATTATAGAGAACTGCCCATTTAAAACGTTGTTCACCTTCTTCACTTATTGTATAAAATTGTTTTTCTTTAATAATTTCTGTATCTTCAAAATACTTAATCCACAGTCCCACTTTAACGCTATCCAAATAATATTCATTAATAATAGCCACGTTATTAATCTCATTTAAGGTGGGTAGATAATATTTATTTTTATAATTCAATATCCTTTCTATAGACACCCAATTAAATTGTTTCTCAACATATTCAGTATCCGTAAATTTATGAATCAAAATAAAATTAGTATCCTTTACACCAGTAATTTTCAAATCATATCTAAAGTAACAATTACAAGCCGCAAATAAGTTTGATTCATTTCTAATTTCCAATACTATTGTATCTTGAATATAACTAATAAATGCATCAGGTGACACATCACAATTCTGCAACAATTCAATTATCAACGTTAAAGTATCAATACTTACCCTTTTACTTATCAATCTATTTTGAACAAAATCAACATCCGTATCAAAAGCACATCTAGATTTTTTCAATTCAATAATCTCTTGGGAAAAAGAAAACTTACCAAATAGAATTAAGAGTATAGTTATTGAAAATTTCACTCACTAATTTAAATAAACTGTTCTGCTTTTAATCCTAACCAATCTAGAGTAGATTTGTTCATGATATTAGCAATATCTTTAGGGTTCATATCACTGTCTTCAATAAATTTACCCATTTCTAAATCACCTAATGGAAACGGATAATCTGTACCTAAACACACCTTTTCAGAACCGACTTGACTAACTATATATTTTAATAAGTCAATGTCATGTGTGATACAATCTACCCAAAACTTACCTAGATATTCTCTAGGGTTAATTGGATTATCAACAGCTACTAAATCAGGACGGCAATTAAAACCATGTTCTAGTCTACCAATCGTTGGAATAAAAGAACCACCTGCGTGAGACATCATTACTTTTAAATTTGGTAATTTTTCTAACGTACCACTAAAAATCAAAGATGCCATTGCTCTTGATGTTTCAGCCGGCATACCTACTAACCAAGGTAACCAATATTTTTCCATAGATGAAAATCCCATCATTTCCCAAGGGTGAATCATAATAGACATATCTAAGCGTTCGGCAGCTTCAAAAATTGGAAAAAACCGTTCTTCACTTAAATTCAAATCATTAATGTTAGACCCTATTTGAATACCTGGCATGTTTAAATCGTTTTTTAAATGTTCCATTTCTTGAATAGCTAAATCAGTATCTTGCATAGGAATTGTTCCTAACCCCACATAATTTTTTGGGTATTTTGCTTGTAGGTTTGCAATGTGATCATTTAAAAACTGGCTTAATTGTAATGTATCTTTTGCTTTAGCCCAATATGAAAACATAACAGGAACCGTACAAACGACTTGAACCTGAGTATTAAATTTTTCGTAGTCAGCGATTCTTACATTTTCATCCCAACAATTTTCTTCAATCGTTCTAAAGAATTCATTACCCTTCATCATATCAGCCTTACCTGATTTTTCAGATTCTTGTAGCCAGATAAAATCACCATATCCAAATTTGTTAGTCCAATTTGGCATAGTTGGAGGTAGGATATGTGTATGGGAGTCAATTTTGAACATAGAAAGTTATTTTTTACGAATTTAAAAAAATTAAACGAAAATTAAAATGAATGTAGCTAAATAATCTATTCTTTTCTCAATTCAATAAAAGGTTTCACTTTTTCATTCTCAATCAAAACCGTTAAATTATAATGTACTATCTTCCATTCCTTATTCTTATAAACTAAAACACCACTTCCTCTACACTCTTCCATCCAAGTGCTTAATTGCTCTTCAAACCAAGCTGTTTTGCCATCTTCAGAAAAATAAACATTTCGCCAAAGAGGTGTAAATTTCCAAGTAGATTTTTTATCAAAATAAGGTTTACTAAATCCATAAAACTCCTCTTTCGACCATCTTTCTTTTGGATCCGTTCCCAAATAAATAAAAGAATCATCCATTAGATTGAAAAAAGAATTCAAATTGAAATCAATTACATCTTGATGCCATTTATTCATTATAGTATTGATATGTTTTTCGTTTTCAGCAATAACAAATGCACTTGCGTATTTTGAAACTTCACAAGACATTAGCATACTCATACTAAATAACAATAGAATAATCTTAGACTTCATAATAATAGTTTGATTCAAAACTAATCTATTTTTAGTCTATTCAAACCAAAATGTAATTATATTTAGGGTCTCATGGAATTTACAATTTTAACATTAGTCATAACTGGATCGTTTATTTTTGGTCGGTATTACATTAAAAATAAACCCAAATGGAAAAAACCTACTAAACCATTTCCTGAAAATTTTAAAACCATATTAAACAAAGAAGTTGTTTTTTACACCAATTTGAACTCTGAAGATAAAACTAAGTTTGAATATAAAATACAAGAGTTTTTATTGAATCACAGGATTACAGGGATAGAATGTGATCTATCTATTGAAGATAACTTATTAGTCGCAGCAAGTGCAGTAATTCCTATCTTTAAAATACCCAACTGGAACTATTCTAACTTATATGATGTATTCATATACCCAGATCATTTTAATTTTAATCATGAAGTGAAGGGAGAGAATAGAAACATTTTAGGAATGGTTGGTACCGGTCATATGGAGGGTAAAATGATTTTATCTATAAAAGCCTTAAAACATGGTTTTAAAAATGAAGCGGATAAAAACAACACAGCTATTCATGAGTTTGTTCACTTAATTGATAAATTAGATGGCGTAATTGATGGCATTCCTAGTGTATTATTAGACAAACAATACACCTTACCTTGGATTGACTTAATGGAACAAAAAATTAACGAAATCAATGAAAACAATTCTGACATTAAAAGGTATGGAGGGACGAGTAAAATTGAATTCTTTGCAGTAGCAAGTGAATATTTTTTTGAACGTCCTAAATTAATGTCAAAAAAGCATCCTCAACTTTATGACTATTTGGAAAAAATATTCAAAAACGATATCAAAAAATTGAACTTAAAAAAGCATGTCACAAAAATTAACAGAAACGGTAAATGTCCATGTGGTTCAACTAAAAAATTTAAAAATTGCTGTGGAAAAGCTTCTAACACTGACTTGATTCACCAAATGATTTAGCTTTCCAACTTCCATTTATACTTTTTTAACACCACTAATATAATCTGAGCAATAAACTAAAAAAATACTCTTAAATTTGTTCAACTATGAAAAAGTTCATAAACAGTGTAACTTTTAACTCAATACTTAGTCTTAATTTAAGACTAAGTACATTAAATTAAAAACAATGAGAATAAAACAATTGATTTTTGGTAGTTTATTAATTACCTCAACTCTATCAGCTCAAGAGTCAAAAAAAATTGACTTTATAGAGTATGATTTACCAAACGGACTACATGTTATTTTACATGAAGACCACAGTACGCCAGTTGCTGCGGTAACTATAATGTATCATGTTGGATCAAAAAATGAAAAAGTAGGGAGAACAGGTTTCGCTCACTTTTTTGAACATTTAATGTTCGAAGGCTCTACAAATATAAAAAGACATACGTTTTCTGACTTTGTAGAAAAAGCTGGTGGAACATTAAATGCAAATACATCTCAAGATAGAACATTCTATTATGAATTATTACCTTCTAATCAAATAGAATTAGGGTTATGGTTAGAGTCTGAGAGATTATTACATGCTAAAGTTGAGGACATAGGAATTGAAACTCAAAGAAGAGGTTGTAAAAGAAGAAAAAAGACAACGAATGGATAACCAACCTTACGGTAGTTGGATGGCTAACCTTTTTAAGCGTGCGTTTAAAGAACATCCATACAATTGGATACCAATTGGAAGTATGGAAGATTTAGATGCTGCTGTTGAAAAAGATTATGTTGATTTCTACAGAACATTTTATGTTCCTCATAATACAACCTTATCAATTGCTGGTGATTTAGATATTAAACAAACAAAAGCTTGGATTGAAGAATACTTTGCTTCTATTCCTAATGGGGACAAATTAGATATATACAGAGATAAAGAGTTTTTATCTGTTGAAAAATTTGTTATTAAATACAAATCTCAAGTGGGTTCAATTGGTCAATCAAAAAACTTTGTTGGCGACTGGAATAATTTAACAACTGAAGCATTTATTGAAAAATATTTTAAAAATGCATCTACAAAACCGCATACAGTTCCAAGACCTACAATTAAAGAACCGTATTTAAAAGAAGAAATCAAAGATACAATTTATGACAATGTTCAATTGCCAGCTATCATCACAGCTTATAAAACACCTGAATTAAATCATAAAGATCATTATGCAGTTGAAATGTTAGCCATGTTACTTTCACAAGGTAATTCTTCTCGTTTTAATAAAAGAATTGTTGAACAACAAGAAAAAGCAATGTTTGCAGCAGCTTTCCCATTCCCTTTAGAAGATCGAGGTGTAGCCATCACTTTTGCATTAGCAAACATGGGTGTTGAAGTTACTGATTTAGAAAAAGCAATCAATGTCGAAATTGAAGATGTTCAAACTAATCTAATTTCTGATACTGAATTACAAAAATTAAAAAATCAAGTTGAATCTGACTTTGTTTCTTCAAATTCAACTATGGCAGGGTTAGCTGAGCAATTAGCACAATACTACACTTACTACCAAGGTAATACCAACTTAATCAATAACGAAATTGATAAATATATGGCAGTTACTAAGGAAGATATTAAAAGAGTAGCTAATACATACTTTGCTCAAACAAATAGAGTAACTTTATATTACTTACCTAAAGAAAATAAATAATTAGTCCCTACATAATAAAAAACAAGACATGAAATTAAGACTATTATATACCACATTAATTTGTTCATTTGGATTCTTTTCAAATGCTCAATTAGACAGAAGCGTAATGCCGACTGCATTGCCGAACCCGGCAATTAACATTCCAACACCTAACCAATTTACGTTAGACAATGGTTTAAAAGTTATCGTTGTTGAAAACCATAAACAACCAAAAGTTTCTTTTCAATTATACACAGATTATCCCGTATTAAGCGAAGGAAACAAAGCAGGTGTTTCTGATTTAATGGGAGAACTATTAGGATCAGGAACAAATAGCTATTCAAAAGATAAATTTGATGAAAAAATGGATTTTATGGGCGCTAGTTTCTACCCAAATTCAAGAGGATTCTTCGCTTCATCTTTAAGTAAGCATACACCAAAGTTATTAGAATTATTAAGTTCTGTAATTACTGAGCCTGCTTTTACAGAAGATGAATTCAAAAGATTAGTTAATCAAACTATTTCAGGGTTATCGCAAACAGGATCTAGTGCAGATGCTATGGCAAGTAATGTATCGTCAATCGTAAACTATGGTAAAAAACACCCATACGGAGAAATAGTTACTGAACAAACAGTAAATAACATTACTTTAGATGATGTGAAATCATATTACAAAAACCTTTCTCCAAACTCATCTTACTTAGTTATAGTTGGAGATGTTTCTGAAGCAACTGCAAAAACATATGCTAACACTTATTTTGGAAAATGGAAAAAATCAAACGTTCCAACTCAAAACATAGCTAAATCACTTAACACAACCGGTAATCAAGTTTACTTTGTAGACAAGCCAGGAGCAGTTCAATCGGTTATAAAAATTTCACATTCAATGGATTTAAAACCAGGAAGTCAAGATGAAATCAAACTTAAAGTTTTAAATAAAATTCTTGGCGGTGGAGGTTTCTCTGCAAGGTTAATGAAAAACTTACGTGAAGACAAGGCTTATACTTATGGTTGTTATTCAAGTATGTCATCTGATGAATTAGTAGGTGAGTTTTCTGCAGGTGGAAATTTCAGAAATGAAGTTACTGATAGTGCAATCGTTCAAATATTAAAAGAAATTCAATTAATAACTGAAGGTGTTGTAAAATTTGATGAATTAGATTTAACTAAAAAGTCTATGACTGGTGCATTTGCTAGATCTTTAGAAAACCCTCAAACCGTTGCTAGATTTGCTTTAAATACAATTAGATATAATCTTCCAGCTAACTACTATGCTACTTACTTACAAAAACTAGAAAAAGTAACTAAAGAAGAAATGTTAGCAGCAGTTAATGACTATTTAAACCCGAAAAACTTAAATATTATAGTCGTTGGTAATTCAGAAATAGCTGAAAAATTAACCCAATTCGATACAGATGGGAAAATCACTTATAAAGACCCATTTGGTAAAAATGTTGTAATGTTGAAAACTGTTACTGAAGGTGTAACTGCAAAATCTATTGTACATAACTTTATGTTAAAGTCTTACATAGCAGAAAACCAAGAATTAATTGATGCTAAAAATAAAAAAATAGCCTATATAAAAGGAGTATCCACTACGTTTATTGCTCAAATGAATGCAGAAATGACATTGACAACTTATAAGGCTAAACCGAACAAAGCAGCCATGACGGTTACAGCTGGAGACATGGCAATTCAAAAGGATTGGTTTAACGGTGAAAAAGGTGGTAAATTTGTTATGATGCAAGGTGATACAGACTTAACAGCTGAAGAAATTGCAGAAAAACAAGCACCCAACTTTCCTTTTACTCAACTTTTTTATTTTACCAAAGAAACAACTCAAACTGAATTGTTAGGTATTGAAGACATTGAAGGTGTTGATTATTATAAAATCAAAGTCACTGAAACTGGTAATGAAGATATCACCTACGAATATTATAATAAATCAACTGGATTATTAGATATTACTGAACAATTCACTTCAGATCCTGAGGGAAACCCAATCACAGTAAAAATGATTTTTTCTGATTATAAAGTTCAAGGGAAGAAGAAATGTTCTTTATTAATGCCTTCTAAATATTCAATGAATACATCTGGTCAAAAGATGGACTTTGAATTAAAAGAAATTAGTATCGAAACAAAAGTAAAAACAAATGCTTTTGAAGGTGAATTTGATGAAGCAAAAAAGAAATAATTAATAATTAACTATATCTTTAAACCACCTAAACTTATTTAGGTGGTTTTTTTATGTTCAATTTTCACACTCATACTAAACAAAAAAATGCAATTGTTAATCTTGACACTATTTCAACTGATCACTTGTCATTAACCCATTATTACTCTTTTGGTAACCATCCATGGAACATTCAATTTACATCTAATGAAATTGAAGCGGCAATTGGTAATCATCCTCAAATTATTGCCATTGGAGAATGTGGTATTGATAAATTAAGAAGTAACAAATCAATCACAGAACAAATCGTTTTTTTGAAACAACAAATAGAATTATCAGAACGCTTAAAGCTACCATTAATTTTACATATTGTAAATGGATATAATGAAATTATAAAACTAAAAAAAGAATATAACCCAAAACAAAAATGGGTCATCCATGGTTTTAATAAATACAAACAAACTAATACGCTATTAGATAATGACTTTTACTTATCTTTTGGTGAATCGGTATTACATAATCTAAAATTACAACAGGCTCTGGTTAATTGCCCGAATAATAAATTTGTGTTAGAAACGGATGATTCAGACCTTAGTATTAAAAAGATGTATAACTTTGTAGCCGATTTAAAGAGCATACCTGTAAATGATTTAATTATACAGATAACCTCTACTCTCAAAACTATTACAAATGGAAAATTGGCTTGAACGCTCAGAACTATTAATTGGAAAAAACGAACAACAGCGATTAATTAATAGTCATGTTTTAATCTGTGGATTAGGTGGTGTTGGATCATATGCTGCTGAATTCATTGCTCGCTCTGGAGTTGGAAAAATGACCCTAATTGATGGTGATAAGTTTGATCCAACAAATAAAAACAGACAATTAACCGCATTAGACTCTACAATAGGTAAAAATAAAGCAGTTGTTTTAGCTGAACGTTTAAAAGATATTAATTCCAAAGTAAACTTAACAATTTATGAAGAGTTTGTTGAACCAGACAGAGTTTGGGAAATTCTTAAAGAAACCAGACCTGATTATGTTATGGATTGTATTGATTCTGTAACACCAAAGTTAAACTGGATTAGAGCGTGCGTCCGTTTCAAAATTAAAATTATATCAAGCATGGGAGCTGGCGGAAAACTTGACCCTTCTAAAATAATAATTTCAAATCTAAATAAATCGTACAATTGCAATTTAGCGTCTACTTTAAAAAAAATGCTGAAACGTGAAAAAGTAGATGGTAAAAGAGTCAAGGTAGTATTTTCTTATGAAACCCAAATGAAAGATTCCCTTCAATTAACAGATGGAAAAAATTACAAGAAATCCTTCTATGGAACCGTTTCTTATATGCCTGCTTTATTTGGTTTAAATGCTGCAGCAGAAGTCATTAAACATTTATCCAAAGAATAACACATTTAATAATTGATAACCTCTAGTTAATCTAATATTAGTGAACAACTAAGGAAATAATATGTATACTTGTTAATTCAACTCTTTGAAATGAAAAAATTATTATTTCTCACTTTATTTTTACTTAGTTTATCGAATCTGAGTGCACAAAGTGTTTTTATTAATGAATTTCATTATGATAACATTGGCGCCGATAGTGATGAAGGATGGGAAATTTCAGGGATTGCTGGTACAAATTTAAACTGTTACGACATTATATTATATAATGGTTCTACTGGAGCTTCCTATAGTACAATTACTTTATCAGGAATTATCAGCGATCAACAATGTGGTTATGGTTCTATTTCATTCTTGGAATCAGGTATTCAGAATGGTGCGCCTGATGGCATTGCATTATATAATACTTGTACATCCACATTAATCCAATTCCTAAGTTATGAAGGTTCTTTTACTGCTACCAATGGTGTTGCAAATGGAGTTACTTCTACTGACATAGGTGTCACTGAAACTGGAACTACTCTTGTTGGACAATCATTACAGTTAATAGGGAATGGAACTACTTATGTTGATTTCACTTGGCAATCTCCCACTACTAATTCAATGGGAACAATTAACACTGGACAAAATTTTTGCACTTGCCCTGGACTTAGTACCGAACCAACAAACAACCCTGTGTCGTTAGCAGTAACCCCGTCAGATTGTTTTTCTGGAGCTACATCATGGACCATAGGTGCTGACGCAGCAAACACTTTAGTAATAATTTCTGCAACTGCCATCACAGGATCACCTGCTGATGGGGTTGGGTATACTGCCAGTTCAAATTTTGGTACAGGTAGTACACTAAATCCAGGAGAGTATATTATTTACAACGGTAACAGTAATTCACAAACCATTACGGGATTAACTGAAAATACAACGTATTTTATTACTGCATTTAGTTACAACGGAACTATGCCAAATTGTGAAGAAAACTATTTATTGGTAGGAACTTCAACAACATTTACGACTCTTGCTGGTTGTGCGGCAAATGGTTCTCAAATTACTTCTATTCTTTACAACTCATGTAATGGTTCATCCGAAGGTACAGATGAAATATTCACGTTTACTACTGGAATAGACCCAGTAAATATTGATGACATTCTAATTGAATATCCAAATAACACGGATTATTGTAATGTAGGCTGTGGAGCTAATACGCTCATCAATAACCCCACTTACTTAAACGATTTAAATGTAATGGCTGGTTGTACAATATTTACTTATGCAGACCCCATTCCTGCTGGTACAGACGTTATGGTATTCACTGGGAATCCACCAACTACAGTGTTAGATTATTCATCTCAATGTGGTGCTTCAAACTTACCTATTTATGCACTATTTAATAACAATACCAGCTCTACTGGTCAATTTGCGAACACAGGTGTGAGAACATTAATTGTAAACTTTGGAGGAGGAATAACAGATACTGTCACATACAACGGGAGTCTTCAAGCAAATTTAGATGGTGCAACCGTAAATTTTGATACTCCTGGTAATGCAAATTACTTTATATCGACCGACTGTGTTTTCCCACTATCTGTTGAGTTAGTCGATTTTAAGGCTGAAACTATTACTAACTTTACAAACCTTAAATGGACTACAACAACTGAAAGAAATAATAGTCATTTCAGTATTGAAAAGTCATTAAATGGATATGATTTTGAAGAAATTGGTAAAATAAGTGGATTTGGAAACTCTATGAGTCGACTAAATTACAATTTTACAGAATATACCCAACTATACGGAACGGTATATTACCGCCTTAAGCAGGTTGATTTTGATGGAAACTCTAGTTATTCATATACTATTAAGTTAATAGGTTCAAATTCTACAATTTACTACTCAACTCATCAAATTCATTTCAATTTCGATACCCAACAAATCGTTAACATTTACAATTTAAGTGGGCAACTCATCCATAGCCAATTAATACAAAACGAACACATTCTTAATTGGCAACATAAAGGCTTTTTTATTGTAGACCTACCTAACTTACAATACCGAAGTAAATTAATATGTGACTAAATTAAAACTCTGAACTAACTATTTTATTTACACGACTGAAAAAACTAGTAAAATCAATGTGTTTCAATTAACTTTCTCACCTTATTAACAATAAAAATAAGTTTTAAACAAACCGTTTAGTAATAACTAAATATTAAAAAAAAGATAAAACTCAACACCTAATCACCTATCTTTGTTTACGGAATGGCAGAAAATATAACAAACAACTTAAGAAACAGGCGTAAACTTAAACCAGATGCAATAAATCTTGCAACTGAAATTGGGAAGGTACCACCGCATGATGTAAATGCAGAAGAATCTGTTTTAGGTGCAATGCTACTTGGAACCCAAGCAGTAAATGATGTTATCGATATTTTAGAAGCAGAAAGTTTTTATAAAGCAGAGCATAAAAAAGTATTTGGTGCTATTCATCAGTTATTCGGTAATTCTGACACTATTGATATTATTACAGTGACTCAACAATTACGTAAGAATGGAGACTTAGACTTTGTTGGTGGACCAGCTTATGTTGCCAAATTAACAAATAGAATTGCCTCTACTGCACATGTTGAATTTCATGCCAGAATAATTGCTGAAAAACATATTCTTAGATCACTAATTGAATCCTCTTCAAAAATTATAAAAGATGCTTATGATGAAACACAAGATGTTTTTGAAGTATTAAATGGAGCTGAGGAATCATTATTCAAAATTTCAGAGGGAAACTCAAAGAAAACGTATGCAACTGTAAAGGATTCAGTTGAAGACGCTATAGAAGAAATTAAAAAAGCAAGTGAAAATCCTGATGGGGTAAGTGGTGTTCCTTCCGGATTTACAGAATTAGATCATTTAACATCTGGTTGGCAAAAATCAGATATGATTGTATTGGCTGCAAGACCAGCCATGGGGAAAACTGCCTTGGTATTATCTATGGCAAGAAACATTGCTGTACAATTTGGTCAGGGTGTAGCTATATTCTCTTTAGAGATGTCCAACGTTCAATTAACAAAACGTTTAATGGCCATGGAAACTGGTCTTAGTTCTGAAAAATTGAAGAAAGGTTTTACTAACGAAAAAGATTGGAAGCAATTACACGATAGTATTGGGAATTTAGCTGATGCTCCAATTTATATTGATGACACACCAGGTTTATCGGTCTTTGAATTAAGAGCAAAGTGTAGAAGATTAAAACAACAGCACGATATAAAAATGGTTATTATTGATTATCTTCAATTAATGACTGCTCCAGGAAAAGGAGGAAATCGCGAACAAGAGATTTCAACTATTTCACGTTCTATAAAAGAAATTGCAAAAGAAATTGAATGCCCAATTATTGCCTTATCACAATTATCTCGTTCGGTGGAAACACGTGGAGGAGATAAAAGACCAATGCTTTCCGATTTGAGAGAATCTGGAGCGATTGAGCAAGATGCAGATATGGTTTGTTTCATATACAGACCGGCCTACTACGGATTAACCGAAGATGAAAGTGGTGCTCCAATTGGTGATTTAACTGAGTTTATTGTAGCCAAACATAGAAATGGTGGGTTAGATACCGTTAATTTAAAGTTTGTTCCTGAGTTAACTCGTTTTGTGGATTACGACACACCTGATTCATTTTACGACACTCAGCAAAGTGCAATGTCTGTAAATAGTGGATTTGATGATAATGCCGAAAATACTGGTTCATATACTGTGGGCAGTAAAATGAATAATGATGATTTTAGTTCAAACAATACCTTAGATGACGTACCTTTTTAAATTAGTATTATTATTTTCTTTAATTAATCCTACCAAAGGATTTTCCTCTACACTATTAGTACCAATGGATGAGACTCAAAAGAATCATCTTAAAGCTTATGGTGTTGCCTTTTGGGTTCTTGAAAATGAAATTGTCATGGAATGGCTTTTAAATTATAGAGGTGGTAGTTTTCTATTTCCACATAGTAAATATATTGAAGAAGAGTTAATTATAAAAGGGGTTAGCTATAAGGTATTGCCAGACGCTAAAGTTAAGCAGATAAAAATGCAAATCGCCAACCCAGAAGTTAATATGGAAGTTGTACAATTAGAAACAGCTCCGAAAATTGCAGTTTACACACCAAAAGGAAAACAACCGTGGGATGATGCCGTAACAATGGTGCTTACCTATGCTGAAATTCCTTATGAAGAAATTTATGATTCAACCGTAATAAAAGGTGGATTAGCCGAATTTGATTGGCTTCATTTACACCATGAAGATTTTACCGGACAATATGGTAAATTCTATAAAAATTATCACACTGCACCTTGGTACCAAAAACAAGTCAGAACAAATGAAGCTACAGCAGTATCTTTAGGATATTCAAAGGTGTCAGATTTAAAATTAGCAGTCGCTACTAACATTAAAAATTTTGTCATTGCAGGAGGTTTTTTGTTCACTATGTGTTCTGGAACCGATAGTTATGACATTGCTTTAGCAGCTACAGAAACCGATATTTGTGAGAGAATGTATGACGGTGATCCTTCTGAACCTGGTTACCAATCAAAAATAGATTACGAAAAAAGTTTAGCCTTTAAAGATTATACGCTTGAAAAAAACCCAATGGTCTATGAATATTCTGACATTGACGGTACCAAACTTCATAGACAACCGGAAAGTCAAGATAAATTCTTTTTATTTGAATTCTCAGCTAAATGGGATATCGTACCTACTATGTTATGTCAAAATCACACAATGGTAATTGATGGTTTTATGGGACAAACCACAGATTTTAAAACAGAATTTATTAAATCTGATGTCTTAATTTTAGCAGAAAATAAAGCGCTAGGAACAGCAAGATATATTCATGGAAATACAGGAATGGGGACTTGGACATTTTATGGTGGACATGACCCTGAAGATTTTAGACATTATGTTGGAGACCCTCCAACTGATTTAAATCTACATCCGAATTCACCTGGATATAGACTAATTTTAAATAATATATTGTTCCCTGCTGCTAAGAAAAAGAAAAGAAAAACATAGATTATCACCTCTTCTACTATTGAAAATATTCATAAATTCATATTAAACGAATCTCATTCTGAACACGTAATAGGAAAAATGAAGATGAGATTGATAGTATTCTTTATAACTAAATAGTGATAAGGTACTGCACAATTTCCTCACAAAACTCAACTAGAGTGAAATTTAAAATATATAACCGCATGACGATTAAATCGGGTGCATTTTTTTACATTAAATTTTTCCGCCACCGCTTCTGTTTTGTTCGAGCCACCGTTACTAGTGTTATGCTCGCCGCTTGGTTACTCAAATTGGAACGCGTCCCATTCTAATATTTCCATCTCACTGCCAACCCTATAAATCCCTCAACCGTTTCACGGCAGCTCAGGACTTGATAAATACCGCACCAGAGAGTGCCTGACATCTAGCGAATATTATAAAATAAAAAAGGGTGGAGATATAAAACTCCACCCTTCACTTTTATATGATACTATTAATTTTTAATAACTTTTTTTACTTCCGTAGTTTCATTTGAAACTACCATAACAAAATAAACACCATTTGGCTGACTCGTTAAATTAATACTTGTCAGATTTCTGTTTACATTTTGAATTAAAATAGTTTTACCCAATGCATTTACAACTTTAATCACACTGTTATCTATATTTTCAATTTGAACATTAAAGACTCCGTTTGTTGGGTTAGGATAAACTGTAATATCTTCATGTAATAATTTTCTGCTAGTAGACAATTGATTTTTTTCTAAATCAGAACCGCTATTATTCATAGACTCAGTATTACTTTCCATTTCCCGTCTATTCGATACGCTAACATTGCAACACTCTTCAATCAATTTAGGATCATTGATGTCAGAACCTAGAGTTGACCCTAGTTGAGCAGAAAAGTTAGGATCTACTGTGTTTTTAGTAACTTGTCCATTGTGACTATTGAGCTCGAAGTTCGCATACAATCCCTGTTGACTAGTGAAGCTGACGTCCATATCTGTTTTGATTTCATCACCTTCTTTAAAGATATTCCAAATTCTTAAATCAGCAATAATCCCTTCAAAGAAGTTGGTATTCGAGGGATGTCTACCAAAATTTAATGCACTTCCAGAGACACTAGGATTGCCAAATATTTCTTTAGCTCCAGCATATTGTCCATCAATATAAAAGACCAGTTTTTCATTTATTCTGCTAACCGCAACATGATGACAGTCTCCGTCTAATACTGAGCCACCGAAGTCTCCGTTATCAACAAGGAAATAGTCAACTCCGCCAAGTTTAAGACACAACATTCGCGCCTGCCCCATTGGATGATCACGCAAAAATAATGAAGCGCCTCCGTTAGAAATAATCATGGGGTTACTTCCTTGATTGTTTTCCTTTCCTTTCACTCTAGCTTCGATAGTAAAATTGTCATTACCGATGCCATTCAAGACAGGTGTTTGAGAAATTAAGTAATCATCATTCCCGTCAAAATATAAAGATTTGCAAGGATCAGGAACTGGAGGGCAGTCCTCTACAACAAAAAAACCTCCTGTACCTGCACATGTCCCCCCTGTTACAGGATCAGTCGGAATAAATTCATTAAAAACCCCATATTGTCCTGGACTTGTTGGTGTGAAACAATTACCGTAATAGGTTCCCACTTGTCCTTGTTTAAACCATGTCACATTACTGGAGGCGTTTGGTAAACAAATGGTTGGGAAACTTCCTGTGTTACTGCATATCGTATAAGTCTGTGAAAGGATAGGGACCAAACTAGACACCGGAACAACATTAATAGTTACGCTTGCAGATGTTGGGCATGTCCCTGAATTGCTGGTTACGGTGTAAGTTGTTGTTGCTGACGGATAAACATATGCAACAGCAGGATTTCCTGACGAAGGATTCGCACCTGTACTCCAAGTATAATTAGAACCACCAGTGGCTGTTAATATACTATAGGCTGCACCTTCACAAATTTCTGTGGTATTGGCAGATAAACTTACGGGTACTTGAGCTACATCTGTAATTTCAACATCATCAATTAATAGTCCATATTCATGGGTTGAAGCAGTTGGAGATACCGTTTTTAATTTTATGTGATCGTAAATACCAGCTTCTGCTGCAGAAATACTAAAAGAGATATTTAATTGTGTCCAGCCCAAAGAGTTGATATTGGAAGAAGTATAAATCACTTTAGTAGATATCGGACAATTTGCTAAATCACTAACCAATTCAGCCTTCAAAATACTTTCTTGAGAACTAGGGTTATGATACTGATTCGCGCTAATTTTTTCTCGAGCTACCCAAACACTAAAATTATAGCAACCTGCAGATAACGCATTACTTAGATCGCCTACCATATATTCTTCAGCGCGAGCATTATTACCGCTAATAGTAAGAGCATGTATATGTGCATAGCGATTTTGGTTGGTTCTTTCATTTAATACAGTCCAAACATTTTGAGGCACACCGAAATTGGGGTCGGTACTATTTCGGTCCAATATATCTGCTGTATTGTATCCTGCAGGATTTGGAAAGGGAACGCAATAGTTCACTTGATGCCAATGGTCTGCATGCGCAATTTGAGAATTGTTAGTAACAACAGGTCCATTTTCGAAACTACTATTTTGGACGAACTGTGTCTGTGCACTTGAAGTCAATCCAATTGAGAAGGATAAGCCAAGTAAAAAGAGAGATTTTTTTAAAATCATATTTTTTATTTATTAAGATTGAATTACAAATGTATATACTAAATATTATAAAAAAATAAAGAAAATGACCTTCGGTGAGACTGCTTTCATATTTGGTTATCAACATTGTATATTTGGTTATTTACATTGTATATCTGGCGTTCTATCGCATTATGTCAAGTCCTAAATAAGCGATACATATTATTTAATGATTAAAGTTATTCTTCAGGTTTTTTGTTTTGTATTGTTTTCTTCTAAATTTATTTTGCTCGTGCATTTGTATTGGTGTCAGCATATGATTAGAAAAATGAGATCTTTTTGTGTTGTATATTTTGATTGCATTTTTGATTAGTTTCTTCTTTACTTTAAAATATTTAAGCTTTGCTTGCGATTTTGTCAAGAATCCTAGCTTTACTTCTTCAACTAATTGAAGTTTAAAAGAGAGAGTAATCTTTTGGATACGTTTTGCATTACATTGTATCTTCTGATGTTTTCATTACACTTGTGTTTTAGTGTATCGCTATTTCAGGACGGGACATATTTAAAAATAAAAAAACACACCTTAATGAGTTTCTTTTTTTTGCTTATCTTCAGTAAAACAGAATCTATAACGAAATATGTACTCTAAATTAGAGTATAATTATGCCTAATTTAAACACACTAAATCATTAGCAATTTAAGTAGATGAAATGACAGTCAGAATAGAAATAATATCATAAACTACTTCTAGCTTGTATTAGCAACAAAAGCCGTACTATAAAGCTGAATAACCTTTAATTATATAGTAACACATGATTAACCAGAACATTTTGAAGGTTCCAAAACACCTCATTCAATTAATTAAAATGAAGTATATCAATAAAAGTGAGCACAAAAAAAGCCGTTTCCAAAATGAAAACGGCTTCTAAATATATTGAATAAAATATTACAGTTTAAAAGCTGTTTTTACTTTATCTACGTAATCTAATTTTTCCCAGGTAAAAGTTTCCACTTCTATTTCTTCAGTTCTTCCTGCATTTTTAAATACTACTGTTTTTACTTCAGATTTACGACCCATGTGACCATAAGCAGCAGTTTCAGAATAAATAGGTGCTCTTAACTTTAATCTAGTCTCAATAGCGTAAGGACGCATATCAAACAGTTCAGTTACTATTTTAGCAATTTCACCGTCCGTTAAATCAACTTTTGCTGTACCATATGTATCCACAAAAATCCCCATTGGCTCCACTACTCCAATTGCATAAGAAACTTGTACTAATAGTTCAGTTGCAACACCTGCTGCTACTAAATTTTTAGCAATATGTCTTGTTGCATAAGCACCAGAACGGTCAACTTTTGAAGGATCTTTTCCAGAAAAAGCACCACCACCATGAGCTCCTTTACCTCCGTAAGTATCTACAATAATTTTACGACCAGTTAAACCAGTATCCCCATGAGGTCCACCGATAACAAATTTACCTGTTGGATTTATATGGTACGTAATTTCATCTGTAAATAGCACTTGAATATTTTTAGCTAATTTAGCTTTTACTCTTGGAATTAATATTCCAACAATATCAGACTTAATTTTTGCTAACATTTCTTCATCATTCTCAGAAAAGTCATCATGTTGTGTAGACACAACTATTGAATCAATTCTTTGAGGAATGTTATCATCAGAATACTCAATAGTAACTTGCGCTTTGGCATCTGGTCTTAAGTAAGGAATATCCGTTAATTCTCTTCTTAAATCAGCTAATTCTTGTAAGATTCTATGTGATAAATCTAACGCCAAAGGCATATAATTCTCAGTTTCTGTTGTGGCATAACCAAACATCATTCCTTGATCTCCTGCGCCTTGTTCCATTGGATCTTTTCTATCAACACCTCTGTTAATATCATCAGACTGTTCATGAATTGCAGAAATAACTGCACATGATTTAGCATCAAATTGATATTCAGATTTAGTGTATCCAATTTTTGTAATTGTATCTCTTGCTATTTGTTGAACATCTAAATAAGCTTTTGACTTTACTTCTCCCGCTAATGTCACCAAGCCGGTAGTTACCAGTGTTTCACAAGCAACTTTAGATGAAGGGTCAAACGCCATAAAGTGATCAATCAATGCATCCGATATTTGATCGGCAACTTTATCAGGGTGTCCCTCTGAGACAGACTCTGATGTAAATAAATATGACATGAATTATGTAATTTTAATTAATAATAGGTACAAAAATAATCAAATTAAATTAGGATTAAGTATTGAATCAAATAACTTACACTAATTAGTAAAAATTAAGACATTTTAAAAATTATTTGTAAACTGAAAATTGTCAATCAATCTAACCGAACCACAGTAAGCAGCAATACATACAGTACACTTGTTATTTAATTTTGATACCTCAAGAAGAGTATTATTGTCAACAATAATCATATATTCCAATTTTAAGCTTCCCCTATAAAATATAGACAACATAGTCTCTTTAACTACATCAATAGTAAAACCTCTTTGATATGCCAATACTCCAGATTTTAATGCCTTACTAATCACTATAGCCTCTTCCTTTTCAAAATTAGACAATAGTGCATTTCTTGAGCTCATTGCCAAACCAGATGATTCTCTTTTTATTGGACAAGAAATAATATTCACATCCAAACCTCTAACCTTCACCATGTGCTTAACGATTGCAACTTGTTGAAAATCCTTTTTCCCAAAAAATGCATAGTTAGGTCTAACTAAATTAAACAGTCTTTCCACTACCATACAAACCCCATCAAAATGATCATCTCTGTATTTACCTTCCATAACCTTATCTAAACCAATTAAATCGATGGAATAGTTTGAATTTATATTTGGATAAACATCTTCAACTGTTGGGATATAAACTAAATCACAATGATTAGCCTCTAACAGTTCAATATCAGCTTGTTCAGTTCTCGGATATTTATCTAAATCGGATGTCTCATTAAACTGTGTAGGATTCACAAAAATACTAGTAACCAAAAAGTTAACTTTAGACTTTGCTTGATTCACTAATGACATATGCCCGGCATGTAAAGCCCCCATAGTGGGTATAAAACCAACTGTATGATTTGGGTTATTGAGTTTGTAATTTGTTAAAAATTGTTCTAATTCTTGATTATTTCTAGCTATTTCCACCTCTTATTCTCTATTTTATTGAACAAATCTATGTTTTAAATAGTGAATATTCAATTTTTTTTATATATTTTTGTATACATTTTAAATAAAATTCATTTTATGGATAAGAAAAGAGTACTATTTATATCTCAAGAAATTAAACCATTTTTACCTACTTCTAGCATTTCAAGTATTGCAAGAAAATTACCTCCAGGTATTCAGGAAGCTGGTAAAGAGATAAGAGCATTTATGCCAAGATTTGGTTGTATCAACGAAAGAAGACATCAGCTACATGAAGTAATTAGACTTTCTGGAATGAATTTAATTATTGATGATATTGATCATCCATTAATTATTAAGGTGGCTTCAGTTCCTCAAGCAAAGATTCAAGTATATTTTATTGATAATGATGACTTTTTCAAAAGAAAATTCTTAACAGAAGACGCAAATGGAGAGGAATTTAAAGATGCTGATGAACGTGCTATGTTTTTTAGTAGAGGCGTTTTAGAAACAGTTAAGAAACTGGGCTGGAAGCCAGATGTAATCCATTGTCACGGATGGATGTCAGCTTTTGCGGTTCTATACTTAAAAAAATTATATCAAAACGAACCTCATTTTGAAGATGTTAAAGTAATTTACTCAGTATACGACACATCATTTAACAAAAATTTGGATTCTCGTCTTAATGAAAAGCTTAACTTTGACGGCTTTAAAGAAGAAGATTATGCTTCACTTCATGAAGGTGATTTTATTTCTTTAAACAAAATGGCTATGTCATTGGCTGACGGAGTAATTCAAGGTAGTGAAGAAATTGATGAAGAATTAACAGAATTCATGTCTAAACTAGAAACACCTACTTTAGAATATTACCCAGAAGAGTCTTGCGTTAAGCCTGTTGATGAGTTTTATGACCAAATTATTGGTGAATTAGTTGAAGAATAAATGAAAATAAATAAATCATTAAAAAATTGGCGGACTGTTAGTAAATTGTCCGCTACTTTTTTGTTAAGTATTGCTCTATTAACTTCTTGTAAAAAAGAAGATTCAGCCGTTGGAGCCGGAATTAATCCTAACGGATTAAATATTTTAGTTACAGATACATTTACAGTTAAAACATATTCTGAAGTAGTAGACACAATTACTACCGATGAAACTAGTGTAAGTTTATTAGGAGCTTATAACGATCCAGAATTTGGAATTGTAGATTGTGGTATAGCAACACAAATTAGACTTTCTTCTGAAAGTCCAAACTTTGGAACTGTTACATCTGTTGATTCTGTTGTTTTGTCATTTGCTTTTGGTAGTATAAAATACTATGGTAATGTTAGTGATATGACATTTGAAGTGTTTGAAATTTCAGATGATTTAGTTAGAGACAATCAAGATTATTATGCTTTTTCTCCTATTAATACCGTTGGTCCAAACTTAGTACGTACAGGTACTGAAACAATAACTCCAAAACCATATACTGATGTAATTGTTGGAAATGATACACTTGCCCCTCAATTAAGATTAAATTTAGAAACGAGTTTTGGACAAACTTTAATTGATAATGCATCACAAATGACAACCAATACATCATTCATCTCTTACTTTAAAGGATTATATATAAAAGTAACAGGTTCTAGTACATTAGCCAGTGCAGAGGGCTCAATTTCATACCTTTCTTTAGAAAGTGCATTATCTAAAATGGTTTTATATTATACAAATGATGTTTCAGATAATAAAACATTCACATTTAACATTAACAGTAAGTCAGCAAGGTTTAATAAAATAGATTTTGATAGATCAGGTACTGATGTTCAAAACGTATTAGACAACCCTGAGAATGGAACTGAAAAATTCTATATGCAAAGTTCTTCAATTAGAGCAATTGTTGAAATTCCGTATATTTTAGACCTATACAAAGACAAAAAAAGAATCATCAATAAAGCTATGTTAATTGTTCCTGTACAAGATTTTCAACCTGACGTTTTTGACCCTACAGTTTCATTGTTTATTGCAAAAAAACAGTCGAATTTAGTTTCTGACGTCACACTAGATTATCCAAATTTCAATTCGTTTGTAACTTATGATGAAAACAAGAAGGAATTTAGATTCTTATTAACAAGAGAGATTCAAGCTATACTTAATGGAGAAAGAGAAAATACGGGGTTTAGAATTTACCCAGGTAGTTTCTTTGGATCATCAATTGAGAGAATAATATTTAGCGGGGCAAATTCAAGCTCTAAACATAAAACAAGATTAGAAATAACTTATACAGAATATTAATATGTGCGGAATTGTTGGATATATAGGAGATAAAAAAGCTTACCCGATTTTAATCAAAGGATTAAGTAGACTTGAGTATAGAGGTTATGACAGTGCTGGAATAACACTTTTAACACCGAAAAATGAACTTAATGTTTATAAAAGACAAGGTAAAGTTCAGGACTTAGTAGATTTCATAGGTAAATCTACGACTGTAGGTAACATTGGTATTGGACACACACGTTGGGCCACTCATGGTTTACCTAACGATATTAATGCTCACCCTCATGTTTCTGGAGATGGGAAAATAACACTAGTTCACAATGGAATTATTGAAAATTATGCCATTTTAAAAGAAGAGCTAATAAAAAGAGGCCATACTTTCAAAAGTGAAACAGATACGGAAGTATTAGTTCATCTAATTGAAGACATCTATAAAAACGGTAATGTTTCATTAGCAGAAGCGGTAAGACTTGCTTTAAATAAAGTTGTAGGTGCTTATGCAATTGTAGTTCTTTCTAATGATGAACCTGACAAATTAATTTGTGCAAAAAAAAGTAGTCCTTTAGTAATTGGGATTGGAAATGATGAGTATTACATTGCTTCTGATGCGACACCATTTATTGAATACACAAAGAATGCTGTATATTTAGAGGATGGTCATATGGCGATCATTGATAGAAAGCATGGATTTAAAATATACATCATTGAGAATGAAGCTGAAGTAAACCCATACATTCAAGAATTAGACATGAAATTAGAGTCTCTTGAAAAAGAAGGTTACGAACACTTTATGCTAAAAGAAATCTACGAACAGCCACGTGCAATTCACGATAGTTTTAGAGGAAGACTTAATGCAAAAGAAGGTTGGATTTCCTTAGGTGGATTAAAAACGTATGAAGAGCAAATAGCAAATGCGGATAGAATTATTATAATTGCTTGTGGAACTTCCTGGCATGCAGCTTTAGTTGCTGAATATTATTTTGAAGATTTAGCACGTATACCAGTAGAAGTTGAATATGCATCTGAATTTAGATATCGTAATCCTATTATCAGAAAAGGTGATGTGGTTATGGCTATCTCACAATCAGGAGAGACGGCCGATACTTTAGCTGCTTTGAAGATGGCTAAAGAAAAAGGAGCAATACTGTTAGGTATAGTAAATGTAGTTGGATCAACTATTTCAAGAGTCACTGATGCTGGATCATATACTCATGCTGGTCCGGAAATTGGTGTAGCTTCAACAAAAGCATTTACTACTCAAGTTACATTAATGGCCATTATGGCTATTATGATTGGTAAGAAAAGAGGTACTATTGATCCTGATAAATTCCAAAACTTACTAAACGAAATGGAAGCATTACCCGCTAAAATTGAAAAATTATTAGAGAGTGATCAATACATTAAAGAAATTGCAAATGAATATAAAGATTGTTCAAATGCATTATTTTTAGGAAGAGGAACTGCTTTCCCTATTGCATTGGAAGGCGCTTTAAAATTAAAAGAAATTTCTTACATACATGCAGAAGGATATCCCGCTGCAGAAATGAAGCACGGACCAATTGCTTTAATAGATGAAAACATGCCAGTATTTGTAATAGCCACTCAAGGTGAGCATTATGAAAAAGTCGTAAGTAATATTCAAGAAGTTAAAGCAAGAAAAGGAAAAGTGATTGCAATTGTTACAAAAGGCGATACTGTTGTAAAAGATATTGCCGATCATGTGATTCATATTCCTGAAACTGATGAAATATTAGTTCCTATTTTAGCTACTATACCGTTACAATTATTATCATACCACATTGCAGTAATGAGAGACTGTAATGTTGATCAGCCTAGAAATTTGGCTAAGTCAGTTACCGTAGAGTAAAAAAACAAAAAAATTAAAAGCCTTTCAATTTACATTGAAAGGCTTTTTTATTTTAAACACAATTGAACAATAATAACCTACTAATAATAAAGTGTGCAAAACTTTAGCACACTTATTGATTTACTTGAAACAATCAACATAACTTTGTACTTATGCGTCAACTTATATTTCTTTTTCTTGCTTTAATATCAATGGTATCATTTGCACAAAATGACACGATTAAAATCGGTTTGTCTTCTTATTATTTAGGAGATTCTTTGCGGCCAATTAATTACGACTCGCTATTTAATGTAGAAGGGAATTTTATATACTCATCAGATTATTATAAAAAACGTTACATAGAAACAGATTTAATGTACAAAGTAACCGATAACAAAGGAAACGGATTTGATAGCTTATATGGTACACGAAACATGCGACCCATACTACATGGTGTTGCCTATAGAGGGGGAGCAAATAATTTTTACCACGAAACTGACAAAAGACATAATCACAATCCAATTCCATTAGATGGAATGACTAATTTATGTGAAGAAGGGTTTTCTAGAGGGATTTATTTATACCGTCAAAATTTTGAAAATTCACCCGTTGGAGATACATGTTCATGTTCAAATGATTCATGGAATAACTTTCAATACTCTCAAAAAGATTACTTTGATGATCAACACATTAAAGACATGTTGGAAATGACATATCAGTCAGCTACAATGGACAGTGTTGGACCAATTTATTTACATTGTTGGAATGGATGGCACGCCTCAGGATACATTTCTGCCGTTATTCTTAAACAGTTCTGTGGTTATTCAAATTGGGATGCAGTTAATTACTGGGATTTAGGTACAGATGGTGCAAATACAAGTCCAAGGTACCAACATCAAAGAGAACGAATAAAAGGTTTTGAGCCCTACCAACAATACATGATATCGGATTCATTGAAAGATTGCTTGTGCCCCCCAATGCCAAAGAATGTAGACAGTTCACAGCTACATATTGAAATAGAACATTTAGTAATAGTACCTGAAGCGATTCCAGTTGGATTTCAAATAGTATTATACAATGTCAAATTTGGTTCAGGTAAAGCTACTTTCTCAAATATTTCAAAAAATATAGATATTTCAAACCTTAAGAAGGCACTGGATGCTGATGAAAATTTAAAAATTGAATTAGGTGGATACACAGATAATTCAGGGAGCACCCAAAAAAACATAGCAATATCAAAGAAAAGAGCTCAGTTTGTGTATGATCATTTACTAAGTAGCGGCTATTCAACAGAAAGAATATCTTATGCAGGCTACGGACCAATTAAACCAATATTTAGTAATAGATATAAGTCTACTAGAGCCGGTAATAGAAGGATTGAAGTGAAAATCATTCAAAAAACAGAACATAGCGGAACAAGTCTAGTAGATGAAAATATTAAAACAAAAAAAATTGTAACTGCAAAAAAATCAAATGAACACAAGAAATATTTATCCTATTTATTTACTCACCAAGATGAAAAATTACAGAGTAATTTCATCATTGATTCTTTACAATTTTTATCTGGAAGTTTTAGTCTAGATTCAACTGGAAGCGATTTAAAATATTTAAAGGAATTAGTAACCTATTTAAAGAATAATACTCATTTAAAAGTACATATTCATGGCTATACTGATGCAAGTGGAATCCCAGAAAAAAACACCGTATTATCTACAGAGAGAGCAAAAATCATTTATGAGTACTTGATATCAAATAAAATAAACAAAAACAGATTACACTATTCAGGACATGGATCAGGTAACCCAATTGCAACTAACACTTATAAATGGGGAAGAGATTTAAACAGAAGAATTGAAGTTGAATTTATAAAAGATTAGAACATAACCCTATCGAGTAGTTTGAATTGAAGAGAATGGACACTAAATGAAATCAAAATTACTAAATAGAAATAATATATATTTAGCTATTATAATTGGAGTAATTATTAGTGGTTATTTAGTTTATTCTGAAATTATAAGAACTAACTTTCTTAATAGTTGGCGCACGATCAATTTCACACTAAATACACTACTATATATTTCACTAGCCATTATAATGATGTTCTTTCGTGACTTAGGTTATGTTATACGATTACGCACACTCTCAGAGAAACAATTAAATTGGATCCAAGGCATCAAGGTCATTCTAATTTGGGAATTTGCATCAGCTGTTTCACCAGGCGTTGTAGGTGGTTCAGCCGTAGCAATGTTTATACTTAAGAAAGAAAAAATAAATTTAGGCAAATCAACCGCAATTGTATTCATTACTGCATTTTTGGACAACTTATTTTATGTCATAGCCATACCAGTCATAGTGGCTTTGATAGATATGAATCAATTACTTCCAGATATTCTACACGGCTACCTTACACAGTTTTGGATTGGTTATTCTGTGCTATTAACACTTACCTTATTATTGTTCTTTAGTTTATTTATCTACCCTCAACTTATACGAAATCTACTCTTACTATTATGCAAGTTACCTTATCTCAAAAAATATAAGCAAAGCGCAAAAAAAACGGGAGAAGATATCATAGTTGCAGCAGAACATTTTAAAGGTAAACCTATTCTATTTTGGATAAAATTAATGTCCTCAACCATTTTTTCATGGTCTAGTCGATTTTTAGTGGTAAACTTTATCCTAATGGCATTTGTTACGATTAACTTTACAGCTAACATCCTAATATTTGCTAAACAACTTGTCATGTGGTTAATCCTATTAGTTAGTCCAACACCAGGAGGTAGTGGAGTAGCAGAGTACTTATTTAATACGTTTCTAGGAGAATTCCTTCCCATCAGCACTTTAATAGTATTGACCTCAATACTTTGGCGATTAATATCCTATTATCCCTATCTGTTTATTGGCGCATTTGTCCTACCGAAATGGTTAAACAAAATGGATTAATCAACGGTATAGCGTTAATAAACAAGTAACCAACTACCAATTTAGCGCTATAATTTTAGCTAACTTTAATATCTTGCTAGTTAAATCATATGAATTACATTTTTCATTTATTAAAACGAATCGTCTTTTGGCTATTTTTTGTCTCATTATTTTTAGTGACCTTAACTACAGTGTTGTCCAAAATTTATGAAGATGATATAGAACAATATGCGATAACTGAAATAAATAAGCATATCAATACTGAGGTCAAAATCCGAGACATTGACTTTTCAATATTAAGAAATTTCCCTTATGCTTCTTTAAACTTTCAAAACGTATTAATAAAAGATTCGTATGAGAACGTTGAAAGTGATGATACCCTATTATTTGCAAAAAATTTATTCTTAAACTTTAATGTATTAGACATTATAAATGAAAATTATAATGTTCAAAATATAAACATACAAGAGGGTGTATTAAAACTTAAAACAACATCAACAGGAGATGTTAATTATAACATTACTAAACCAAGTCAAGACACCACATCAAGTAATTTCAACTTTGAACTAAAGCAATTAGAAGTAGAAAATTTGAAATTTGAATACTCTAACATTTCGACTAAACAGTTTTACAAATTAAAATTAAAACAAGCCAATTTTGAAGGCGATTTTTCAGAAAAAGAATTCAACTTAAAAGCAAAATCTAATTTACATATTGAAAAATTGAAAACTAACTCTTTTTCTTTAATCACAAAAAAAGACGCCTACTTAAGTTTAGATTTACACATTAATACAATTACTAAAACTTACACATTCAACACTGGTGACTTATCAATTGAAAAAATGCCTTTTCAAATTACTGGACAAGTGAATTCGAAACTACTAGATTTAAAAATTGAAGGTCAAGACATAAAATTAGATGAACTAACTAAATCATTACTAAACAACACAGTAGAGGTTTCCAAAAATTATGAAAGCTACGGCAATGTAAACTTCACCGCAACACTAAAAGGTAAATTGGAAAAAACTCAAATGCCTTCGATAAAAGCCAACTTTTTTATAAAGAATGGTAAAATCAAATCAATAGAAAAAAACTTAAGCATTACTAATTTAAATTTGGAAGGTAGATATCAGAACAAACAACCCAAACAAAAAGAATTATTAGAGTTTAAAAATGTTTCACTACAATTGTTACAAAGTACAATTAGCGGATCAACCAAAATCACAGACTTTAAAATACCTACATTCAATGGCGTAATTAAAGGCCATATAGACCTAGCCTCTTTCCATGAATTTTTCAAATTCAAAACGGTTGAAGAGCTAACGGGTATTGTAGATATTAATACAAATTATTCAATAAAATTCATTGACATACAATACAATCCATCAAAATTTGATTTAGAAAACACAAATGGAGATTTATCGCTTAAAAATATAACATTCAAAAGCATAAACAACCCTATAAAATTTAATGACATCTCTGGAGATTTGTTATTAAAAGGCAATGATGCAGGCACAAAAAACCTCTCCTTAAAAACCAATAATTCCGATTTAATTTTAAATGGCGCATTAAAAAATTTAATCCCTTTTATTGAAGGAACAGGAACCTTAGGTGTAATAGCATCAATTGAAAGTAATACTTTAGATTTTAATGAATTTTTAAAATCTGCACCACATAATAAAAAAATTGCTACCCAAAAGCCATTTGAATTACCAAACGCGTTGAACATTAATGTAGATTTAGATGTTAAAGAATTGATTTGGCAAACTCATAATTTCAAAAAAATTAAAGGGAAATTCATATTAGCTAACCAAACAGTTAACGTTAAGCATTTTAATTTACAAACTTTACAAGGCGCAGTAAGCGGTAACCTTAAATTAGTTAATTTATTAGAAAACGGAAACAGCATTGAAGGTAGAATTAGATTAAACGATATTAATGTAAAACAACTTTTCATTGATTGGAATAACTTCAATCAAGCATCAATAACTGACAAAAATCTTTCAGGTACACTTTCAGGCGATATAGACTTATTACTATTATTTGACAAATACTTTACTTTCATAGACGACAAGATGTATGCTAAGACAAATTTTAAAATAAGGAATGGTGCATTAACCAATATGGAAACTATGCAAAATATAGCTGGCTTTATGAGAACAAACAAAGCCTTAAAATTAATGCTAAATAAACACATTGATCAATTTGAAACTAAATTACTTAATCTAAAATTTGAAGAGCTATCCAACACTTTAAAAATTAAGAATAGAAAATTATACATTCCAAAAATGACAATTAAGAACAATGCATTAGATGTCAACCTTTCTGGGTGGCATGGCTTTGACAACAGTATTGATTATCATTTCAGTTTTAGGTTTTTAGAATTAAAATCTGGATTAAATCAAAGTGATTTTGGGATAATAGAAGATGATGGATTAGGTTGGAATATCTTTCTGAATATGGCAGGAACAGTTGACAATCCAAGTTATTCAATTGACAAAGGAGAAATGAAAGCTACATTTAAAGAAAACAGAAAAGAAGAAAAACAAACCATGAAATCAGTACTAAAATCAGAGTTTGGCCTTTTCAAAAAAGATAGTACCGTAAAACAAATTCAATCTGAAACTAAAAATGAAGCCTTTGAGTTTATAATTTATGACGAAGAAATTAATACTGAAATTAAGAATGACAGTATATCAAAGAAATCAAAAAACAAAAAACGTTCAAACAAATTTTATGAGAGGCTAAAACAAAAATCAATTGAAGAAAATGAGACATTAGAGGAAAACCGTTTCGACTAACTATTTTTACATTAATATGGCAACAAAATAAATCTATCCACGTTAACAAATAATATCTAAAAAATTTACACTAATGAATTTGTACCACAAAAAACAGCGTTGGAAAATTATATTAGTAATTATCGCTATTTTCTTAGTAGGCTTTTCACTGTGGTATTCAAACACCGTAGTTAACAAAGTAGCACAAAAAGAAAAAGATAGAGTCACCCAATGGGCTGATGCTATAAAACGTAAAGCAGATTTAGTAAACCTTACCAACAACACATTTGACGCTTTACGTGGAAATGAACGTAAAAAAGTAGAACTTTGGACGTTGTCAATGCAAGAAGTTGATAAAGACTTAACTGATTATTCATTCGTGTTAGCAGTATTGACACATAGTAATCAAGTGCCAATGATTGTTACAAATCAAAAAGGTAAAATTGAAAACACTCATAATTTAGACTATTTAAATGAACTATCAGGGTCAAAGAAACAAGATACCTTAAACTATTTTATTGACACTTGGCAGAGTACACATACGCCATTAACACTTAATTTATTTGGCAATACAAATCAAACTATCTACTATTATGATTCCAAAAAGTTATCCGATTTATCTTACAGTAAAGATTCACTATACACTGCTTTCACTAACGAATTAGTTAATAATACAGACTTAGTACCAGTCTTATTTTTAGACAAAGAAAATAGAAGTTTAATCGCTACTAATATGCCTAATATACCTGATTCGCTTAATCAATTTGAATTAAATCAAGCAGTCAAACGGATTACTCAAACAACAGATAGTATTTCAATCAATTTCGGACAAAATCAGCAAGGCGTAATTTATTATGAAGCATCAGAAGAGCTTACTATATTAAAGTATTTTCCATATGTACAATTTACAATCATTGGGTTATTCATCTTAATCGGATATTTAGTATTTAGTACGTTTAGAAAAGCAGAACAAGATCAGGTGTGGGTAGGAATGGCAAAAGAAACTGCACACCAACTAGGAACTCCAATATCCTCTTTAATGGCATGGATTCAATTATTGGAAGCACAAGGTATAGATACCTCAACAATTATAGAAATGAATAAAGATATTGATAGGTTAAACACAGTTACCAATCGATTCTCTAAAATTGGTTCTAAAGCCATTCTAAAGCCTGAAAATATTGTACCTGTCATAAAAAACTCATTAGATTATTTAAGATTAAGAATATCTAAAAACATTAAACTAACCTTTACAAACGAGCAAGACGACATTCAAACCCCTATTAATTCTTCTTTATTAGAATGGGTAATTGAAAATATCACGAAAAATGCAGTAGATGCTATGGATGGTAAAGGAAATATTTCTGTAACCATAAAACAATTTGAGGATGATGTAATTATCGATATTGAAGATAATGGAAAAGGAATACCGCCTTCTAAATTAAAAACTGTATTTCAGCCTGGGTACACTACAAAAACTCGTGGTTGGGGTTTAGGTCTATCTTTAGTTAAACGAATCGTGGAAGAGTTTCACAAAGGAAAGATATATGTTCTAAAATCAGAATTAAATGTTGGTACAACCTTTAGAATTATACTGAAGGCTGACTAATTATTTAAATCAATAATTATCAACTTTGAACTATTAAACGATTGCATTAATAATTCTATTAAGGGTAAAAATAGTAACCTAATATATGGAAGTAATTTTGGTATAAACACCATAGGACCCCAACCCAAAAACATTTAAACATGATTCAAAACAATTTACAACTGTCGGCTTTAATTATGTTGATCATATTCTTAAAAAATAGTTTCCAAACACTTAATCAAAAACTTGGAATACTTGGTCTATAATTTTTTGGAACAAAGCCACCTTTCTTTTTACGCCTACTCAATCCTTCATTTAAAATTAAAGTCAACGATAACTCATGACTCCCGTATGTATAATTTTTAAGCTCTGATATAGTAAAATCGTAAGAATAACCAACGAGCATTTGATAAATCCTAACACCAATTAACGCTACTACAGCATCATTATGTCTATAACTAATCCCTGCCCAAAATGTTTTATCAAAGTTAACTTTTAAATTCACATCAAACTGCATTGGTGTGGCCTCTATCATTCTAAATAATACCGAAGGTTGTAAACTAACTTTCTTTTTATTTTTTGTTTTGAAATCAAAATTACCACCCGCTGAGACAAAATAATTTCTTACCATTCGATTATTTACAACATTATTTAAGTTGTATAAGTCATTTTTTGTTTGTATCAAATTTAAAGATGACAATCCAACATAAAACTTATTACTTTGATGCAAATACACCCCAAAACCAACATCAGGAACAAGTTGGTAATTATACGACTCTAAAATTGTAGGGTCCTCTGGAATAAAAGTGGTTAATTGGCTTTTATCTAAAACATTTTGAGTTAAAGAACCTTGAAGTCCCATAGAAAGCGTTAATTGGTTCCTATATGATTCTTGTTTTAAAACTAAGTGATATGCAGTTGAAAAATTTATTCCGGTTCGTCTGGTTGGTCCAGAAGCTTCATTAAAAAAAGCACCACCTATTCCAAAATTCTGACCTGTATATGCATGAACAGATAAAGTCTGGGTTACTGGTGCTTCAGTAATTCCTACCCACTGTCGTCTAATACTAGAATGAATTGGAATATAGTCTTTTGTCCCTGAAATAGCGGGATTAAGCATATAATCATTAGACACATATTGACTAAAAAGACCTATTTGCTGGCCAAAGCTATTTTTACCAAATCCTAAAATTAACAGTAAAATTAATATTTTTATTGTTCTTTTCATCTAACTATAGTTATAGGCCCTGTATAAGGATGAATATCTTCACGTATTTTTATAATATAATAATAAGTTGCAGCGGGCAGGTCATATCCATTTTTAGTCCCATCCCAATAATCCGTATAACCATTTGTTATTTCATAAACAATTTTCCCCCATTTATTGAAAACTTGTACTGAAGCATCCGGATATAAATAAATATTTTTTATTTGCCATTCGTCATTAATTGCATCATTATTCGGTGTGAATGCATTAGGGACTTCTAAACATTCAATATCAATTACAGTCATTTCTAATGTAGTATCTTTTACACAACCAACTAAATCTGTCACAGTAATAGTATACAACCCTCCTAACAACTCATTAATTTCATGATCCGTACTATTAGTAGACCATAAATACTCATACACCCCATACCCCCCAGTAGGATACACTTCAATTTTACCATCTTTCTGATCTCTACAACTAACAGGTGTTATTACTTCATTAAAATAGATAGGCTCTGGTTCCACGAGTTCAATAGAATCCATATTAATACAATTATGATCATCAGTAACTGTATATACATATATACCCGCACCAAGGTCTGAAATATTTTGGGTAATTTCGCCATTATTCCAAACAAAATCATAATCAGGCGTCCCTCCTGTTACCTCTAATTGAATCCCACCATCTTGTGCCCCAGCGCAAGAAATACTTTCTTCAATAGGTATAACAACCAAAAGACCAGGTTGGTTAATAACAAATGATTCTGCATATGTACAATTGTGATCATCAGTAATTGTAATTGTATACGTATCTGCAGCATAATTAATTAAATCTTCATCATTAAAACTTAATTCATAGGTTGAATTAGTCCAATCATATACATACAAACCAGTACCACCTGTAACAGTTAAATCAATATTTCCATCAGCTGATTCAAAGCAAGAGAGGTGTGTAATAATTTCATTCAAAAGAATTTCATCTGGCTCTTCCAGAATAGCTGATTCAAAAAGAACACAGTTATGAGCATCAGTTGTCGTTATTTGATAAGTTCCTGCAGTTAAATCAAAAATAGCAGGTGTTACATCACTATTTGACCATAGATAATTATAAGGCTCTGTACCTCCCAATACTTCATAGTATATACTTCCATCGTTCCCTCCTGGACAAAGCGGCTCCACTGTATTATAAAATGAACTTAGTGGTGCAAGAGGTTGAATAATAACCGTACTATCTGTAAATGAACAATTATGATCATCAGAAACTGTTACTGTATAATTTCCAGCACTCACATTAATTAAATCTTCTGTGATTGATAGATTAGACCATGAATAATTGTAAGGTATTACACCACCACTTACTTGTAAATCAACTTCACCTGTTAACTCACCATAACACAATACTTCTGTAGGAATTAAAATTGCAGTCAATAACGCAGGTTGACTTATCTTGAATGTATCATTCAAAATACAATCATGCGCATCAGTAGCAGTTAAAATATAAATTTCAGCAGGAAAATTTATTAAATCCTCTGTAATTGTACTCATTGAAAATTGAGAGTTAATCCAACTGTATGCATAAGGTTGTGTACCTCCAGATGTAGTTAAATTTATTGAACCAGTTGAATCTCCAAAACAAAGTACATCATTTATTATTGACGAAATTTCAAGAGGAGCAAGTGGTTCAAATATTTCCAAAAACTCAGATTCAATACAGTTATTTAAATCTTGAACGGTAACGCTATAATTACCAGCAAATAAATTCATAACATCTTCAGTATTCGCAGTATTTGACCAATTATAAGTATAACCTGGTGTTCCTCCAACAACAGTTAAATCAACACTTCCTGTATTAAGGCCATTACAAAGCACATCTTCTTTCGAATAAGTTAAAGAAATAGGTGCTAAAGGTTGACTTATCACTACTGAATTAGTAGTAACACAATTATTAAAATCTGTAATTTCTACAACATATGTTTCAGACGTTACATTTAACAAATTTTGAGAACTTCCAACGCTATTTGCAGAATTTGTCCAATTATAGGTATAAGCAGGAATACCTCCATTTACATTTAAGTATACATTTCCATCTGAACCACCAAAGCACGATACATTATTGGAAGTAATACTGCTGGTTAATAAAGCTGGTTCGCTTATTATTATAGAATCTATTGTTATACAACCATTATCATCCGTTATGGTAACAAAATAATTCTCCGCAGATATATTAGATAAATCTTCAGTATTTCCTAATGTTAACGTTGAGTTTATCCAACTATACCCATAAGGCACAGTTCCTCCAAAAGGTGTTAAATTTATAGACCCCGTAGACGTACCATTACACAAGACTTCGCTTCCTACAATTGTCGATGAAAGCATATCTGGTTCTGTCAGTTCCACACTATTTGACACCTGACAACCTTTACTATCTGTCACTACTACATTATGATTTCCGGACATCAAATTAGATACATCTTCTGTTAAAAACGTTCCAGAATTCCAACTAAATGTATAAGGTGCACTTCCACCCCAAACTGACAAATCGATATAACCATCATTACCAAATGCACACGAAATGTTTTGAAAAATATAAGTCGATTGTACTGCCTCTGCAGGTTGACTAATTGTGGCAGGAATACTAAATGAATTACAACCATTAACATCAGAAATTACCACTGAATAATTGTTAGAAAAAACGTTTACTAAATCTTCAGCAGTACTACTATTAGACCAATTATAAGTATATGGCAAGGTACCACCAATAGGAGCTAGATCAATACTACCTGTAGGTTCTCCAAAACATAACACATCTGTAACTGAAACAGATGCAGTAATTGCGTCTGGCTGATCAATTGTAATTACCCGAATAGACGTACACCCTAATTGATCCGTTACATAAATTGAAAATACACCGGCCTCCAAACCAGAAACTGAAGTCATGGCTCCTGAAGTAATTGGAGGTAAAGTACCATTTAATACACCTTGATCCCAAACAATTGAGAATGGGCCATTTGGGCCAGTCACACCAATCGTAACAACACCATCAAACCCGCCGTAACATGAAACATTTTCAGCGGTTAAAGTCAATGAAGGACAGGCATAGGACTTTGCACCTATTCCAAGCATGACTATAAAAACAATATAGTGAAGTACTTTTATCATTCGTTTATTACAATTGTGATTGGACCAGTATATGGTGTATCTGTGTTATTTAAATTAATAATATAATAGTAAGTTGAAGATGGTAATCTTTTTCCATTATAATACCCATTCCAAGGTACATATTCTCCATTAGTTTCATAAAGTAAATTACCCCATTTATTAAATATTTTAACCACCGCATTTTCATAGTTACTAATGTTTTCTAATATCCAAGTATCATTAATACCATCACCATCAGGTGTAAAAGCCGTTGGTGGTTGAATACAATCAATCAATGATTGGTTCAAATTGAAAGTATCATTTTTAACACATCCGTGCTCATCCATTACTTCTATGACATATATTCCAGGAGCCAAATTATAAACACTTTCTGTAATTTCATTAGTTGACCATAAATATGTATAGTCAGAAATTCCACCTTCAACAAAAATTGTAATACTCCCATCTTCATTGTCTCGACAAGTTGTTTGAGTAAGTGTTCCAGAAATAATAATTTCATCTGGTTGCTTAATTAAAAATACACCTTTTGTTAAACAATTTTGAGTATCATTTACCTCAACTGAATACCAACCTGCAGTAACATCTGTTAAATTTTGATTCGTAGTAGTATTTGACCAAATGAAGTTATAAGGTATTGTACCTCCAGTAACTGTAAGTTCAACTATTCCATCTGACGAGCCATAACATAAGGCATCAGTTACTATTCCTGAAACCATTAGTGAGTCAGGCTCGTTTACTGGAATCAATTCTTCATACTCACATCCGAATTCATCTATAATTCTAGCATAATAAGTACCTGAATGAAGGCCATTAATAGAATAGCCATTAATTAAGTTATTAAATGTATTATTTAAAGTATCTCCAAAAACCAAAATATAAGGAGATGTTCCACCATTTGGAGAAAGTAAAATGTTTCCATCTGAAAAATTATAACAAGATGCATCAATGACTGCAGTACCAAAAGTAACTTGAGTTGGAGGTTGATTAATAAGTGTTCCTGAATTTGAAACACAGCCATTATCATCCGTCACAATTGTAGTATATACCCCTGCAAATAAACTAGAAGTAGTAAAGGTAATATCTGTATTACTCCATACTATTGAATATGGTGACACCCCTCCTGTTACAGATGCATTTGCTAAACCAGTATTCTCACCGAAACAAAGTATGTCCACTTTAGAAATTTCTATAACTAACACCTCTTCTGGCTCAGATATTGAAGAAGATATTGAATTTTCACAACCATTATTATCTGTGACTACAACAGTGTAGTTACTAGCAGCTATAGCATTCAAATCTTCAGTTAAACTTCCATTTGACCATAAATAATTATAATTTGGAGTACCTCCAGATACTGTCAAATTAACCTCCCCTGTTAACTCATTTTTACAAAGCACATCAACTGTAGTTATACTCAACGAGATAGAATCCGGTTGAGTCACAGGAATATTTTGATTCAATATACAATTATTAGTATCTGTAAGTATTAATGAATAGACATCTGCAACAAGGTTATCAGGGTTATGGGTTGTATCAGCTAAAATAATTTGAGAACTCGTATTCCATTGATAATAATAAGGAGATGTACCTCCTACTATGTTAGCTAGAATTGAACCGTTAATTGAATCAAAACAAGTTACTTCAGCTACCAAATAAGTTATTGAAAGAGGAGCATTAGGTTGTCCTATAATTGTGTTATAATTCAAAACACATGCATTCTCATCCTCAATAATTGCTGTATAATTACCCGAAAATAGATTCTCAATATCTTCTGAAACTGACGTTGTATTCCATAGATATGTATACCCCCCAGTTCCACCATTTACGCTAAGATCAATATTACCAGTATTATCGCCAAAGCACAACACATCATCATTAACCGAAAAAGCCGTTAAAGGGAATTCTGGTTCAATTATTTCATACATTGCTTGTATTACACATAAATTAGCATCACTAATATCTAACGTATATATTCCTGCTAAGGTTCCATTCAAATCCTGAGTAACGTCCCCGTTAGACCATAAAAAATTGTAAGATTCTGTTCCTCCATTCACTGTTAACTCAATCTCACCAGTAGCATTACCATTACACAAAACATCTGTTATATTTACAGTTGAAATCATTAAGTCGTCCGGCTCTGTTACTTCTATTGAAATAGTATCAAAACAGCCATTATCATCTATTACATTTACCAAATAAGTATCAGACAACAAATTAATTGGATCTTCAACATGTTGACTTAATAATTGACTTCCTCCATTATACCAATCAAATTTATATGGTGTCGTTCCACCGGTTGGCGTTAAATCAATTGAACCATTATCTTGCCCATAGCACAATACTGGATTTTCAGATATCGATAATTGTATCATTTGTAAGGGCTCTGTAATAAATACAGGAATCGTAATATTACAATTATTAACATCTGTTATAACACAGGTATGGTTCCCAGCAGGAAGACTTGTTACAGTTTGTCCATTATCCCCTGTTGACCATGCATAAGTGTATGGATAACTACCACCAGAACTAAAAATAGTTGCAGATCCATCTAGCCCTCCATTACAACTAACATTCTGATTAATTATTACTGATGAATTTAAAGTAGTCGGTTCAGTGATAGTAAACGTTTCAATGTATGAGCAATTTTTTGAATCCGTAACTTCTACACTATAAGTACCTTCAGTTAAATTTACAGCTGAATTAGAATTACTTACCATTGGAAACCATACATAAGAATAAGGAGCAGTTCCACCTACCACACTTAAGTTAATATTACCAGTAGCATTTCCATTACAATCCACATTATTTACAACCACATTATATGTATGTAGTTCTTCTATTGGTTCAGATATTAATTGACTTGTAGTCACTTGACAACCATTAACATCCTCAATCACAACTGAATTAGCACCTGCAATTAAATTGGTATTATTTCCCAACTGAGTGGGTGAAGCTGATGAAGAACCGTCAGACCAATAAAAATCAAAAGGAGCAACTCCGTTTGTAATATTAACTTCCATCACACCTGTATTATCACCATAGCAATCAATATCCAATCCTGTTGAAATTGCTAAATAAGGCATAGCATCTAAAGTGAATGAACTTCCTGATTGATTTGTAAACCCATCCAACTCCCAAGTGTTATCAACCCAGTCATAAGGAATAGTTGCAATAGGAAGAGGAAATGATAATAATGGATTTGGATTTGGTTCAATTGTAAACCCAGGGATTGTAAGTCCTGGAATAGTGAATTCACAACCACCAAATAATCCACCACAAGGGTCAAGTGTTATTGATGGAAATACATCTATATCATCCATTACTATGCTGAAACCAAGAGCTTCTAAAATAAATGTGGCTGCTAATTCATCATAGGTGTGATTACTAAACTCATTGGTTAGGTCATAATCTAAAGTAACAGGCATAAAATCATAATTACAAGGGTACTTGATTCTTAAACTATTTCCAGATGTAATTATTATATCTTGTGCTTGTCCAGAAAATAATACAAGTCCGAAAGGGGATACTTCCTCATAAAATACAGATGAAGCAAAATGAAAATTATTTTTAATTTGTGGACAAAATTCAAAATCTTGAAAAGTGGTATTAGTAATTTGAAAATTAGCACTCAATAAATTATAACTCAAATGAAAAGGTCCTGCATCGATAGAATTACTAAGGTTTTGTAAAACAGTTCCAGCAGGTGGAGGGATATAATTACCCATAAACTTTAAAACATCTAAATTGGTAGTAAAGTAAGTGTAAGAACCATCTGCAGTTAAACATTTATTAGGAAGTAAATTATCTGTGGTACTCACTGATGGAAGATCGAGTGTTCCAGTTAATCCTATTCCATTATCATAAGTAACTGGCAATACGGTTCTTCTTATAAGAGCAGGCAAACAGGGTACAGGTCCAGGACATGGTGTTGGAGAGTCACAATAAAAAGGTGGTGGTGAACAACTTCCATTATAGGTTGAAGTAGCACCCGGATATATAATTTCAGAAGGAGAAACTTTAAAAAGATCCACATGAAGATTTGGTGATAAATTAATATTTGGCGTAGGTAGACAGCCAAATGCACAAATAGTAGGCTTAAAAATAAGGTTAAGATTAAAGTCAAAATCTAATCCCATAGCACTTTCGGGTGACAATGGAAAGGTTGTTTCTAACTTCCAATTATTTTGAACCACATAGTCGGTTTCTATAGTTATCCATTCACCCCTATTGATAGTATTGGCGCTTGGATAGGTAATTGTAGTTAGAATAGGATAGTCAACATCTATTAATCCACCAGAAACGCCTTCTATATAAAATCTTGACCCCACACTTCCCCATACACCAAATTCCATTTCCATTCCAAAACTTCCAAATCCTGATACATTTGTAATCCCACCAACAGTTGTTGTTCCTGGGTTTCCAAATGTTGTTGTTGGGATAAGTGGTATTTCTGTATCTAAACTCCAGCCTGCTCCACTACCCCACATGTCCTGACCAGATGTGGAGAACATAACATTATCATTAAATGTTGTGGTTTGAGAATAAACAAAAAGTTGAACCCCAATGAAACAGATCAATATGAGAACTCTATTTTTCAATAACTATGGTTTTAAAACTTTCAATAAATACCGGATAGAGTAAATCATGCACTTTAGCAGGGTAGTTAGCAGCAATAACAATCGTCTTACCATCTATTCCTGCAATTAAAAAAATTCGTTCAACCAACACGTCTTCAACTTTAAACTGCAATACAAATTGGTATGCCCAATAACCAGTATGCATATATAATGTATCTTTTGATATTAGAGTTTCATTTTGTTGAGCGAAATTTTCTACCGTATAATAAGGTGCCATTGCATATACAACTGGCTCTGTTTCCGCTATAACTAATGAAGAATTTGCTCCAAGATGAACAAATCCATACAATACAGAATCAATTTTTGTAAAATGTAAAGGTGGATTTATCGAAACTTTTAAAGAATCAAAAATTACACGTTTTGGACTCAAGTCCGTCATCATAGATTTCATAGATAACGAATCTTTGGATTGAGCAAAACTTTGCTTTGCCGCAAAAACTATCATTATCGCTATAAAAAATTTAAAGGTCCTCATATTTTAGACAAAGATAGTAATTAATCCCAAATATTATTTATTTTTCTTCAAGGATAAAATGAATTATCGTAGTGTTTATTACTGTTTGATATTTGTTTTATTAAAATATAAAAAACTGATTATCAACAAATTTAGAACTTAATCATTGAATTACCGTACTGATTTAGATGATCAATCCTACTTCATGCTTTAAGCCATTAGAAAGTATTTCTTTATTAAAACATATTGAGTAAACAAACGGGAGAATGGTGATATTCATAAAAATCATATTTTAGGTGTATATCATACTTATAATTCTAACTACATTTGCTAACAATGCGTATCACATATATCAAATTCATATTACCCTTACTATTGACTTTCAATTTATTTGGAGCGGATTATTATTGGGTAGGAAATACTGGCGACTGGTCAGATTTTTCAAATCACTGGGCCACAACTTCTGGAGGAACTACTTTTCACACCAATTCTCCAACTCTTGCAGATGATGTTTTTTTTGATGACAATTCATCTGTAAATTTTGACGACACCATATTTATAGATGTTAATGCAGTTTGTCAGAATATTTCTTTGGACGGGTTCAATAAGATAAAGCAATTGGCCAATTTTAGCGTGTTTGGTAAATTTGATATGATTCAAGGAAATTATGTTAGTAATGGATTTAATTTAAGTATTAATCAGTTTTTTTCAGATTATAATTTTTTTAGAACATTTGATATAAGTAATTCCACTTTGAATATAACTGGTTCTGATACTATTTGGAATGTGGAACCCACTTCTTTTAATTTTGTACAGACCTCATCAACTTTAAATTTAATTTATTCAGGTAGTGATATGGTCATTTTCTCATCTGGTGGAGAATTACTTACCTATGAAAATATGAATTGTATTGTTGAAAATTTAAAATTTATTGAAAATTCAAAATTTACAACACTAACCCTTGCACCTAATATCCATCTGTATTTGCCAGCTCTAACAATTAATGGATTATCCCTCACAGTTTCAGCTACAACAATAAATTGTGTTGGAAATTGTATTTCTCCAATTATAATTGAAGGTATTTCAATTAATAATGCTTCAACACAAGCTTTACTTGACATGAATACAGGTACATTTAATGCAGATTTTACAAGGATAAAAAATATAAATGGAACCAATGGGATTTATAATTTAACTAATTCAATTGATTTAGGAGGAAATACAGGATTAACAATTGTAGAGGATCCTTCAACAGCAACAGTAACTTGGATTAATGGTACTGGTGACTGGAGTGACCCATCACATTGGAGTACGGGATGTATTCCTGGCCCAAACAATTCAGTATTATTTAATGCAGCTTCATTTTCAGCAGTTAACCAAACTGTAAATATAGATATCGCTGCTTTTTGCGATAGTATGACATGGACAGGAGTTAATAGCCCTATTTTGATTGGCGTAACCAATGATATATATCTAAGAGGTAGTTTAAAGCTAGATGTTAATATGACAACAACATTTTCTCAAAACTTTAATTTTAACAGTATATCAGCGGCACCTAAAACAGTTCTTACAAATGGAGTTATTCTTAATGGAGACTTGGTATTTAACTCAATGACGGGGACATATGATTTCTTAGATGACCTGACTTCTAATAAGAGTATAGAATTAGTTGAGGGTACAGTCACATCAATTGGCCGGAATATGACAGTTGATGCTGTTGTTTCTGGAGAGACTCTAGTAAGAGATTTTGATATTACTAATTCAGTTTATAACCTGATAGGTGTAGATTCTACATGGGTAATGAATGCAGCTAATTTAACATTAACTACTACAGGTTCTGAAATTATAATAAATCATATTTTACCTTCTCAATCCATTGTAAAAGGTGGTGGGCAGACCTATAATATCTTTAAATTTTTTAATATAGAAAGTAGTTTATACGATAGTAATACGTTTTCGATTCTAGAAATTGCACCTAACTCTGGTTTAACGATTGAGTCGGGAGTAACTCAAAATATAGACTCGTTAATTGCCAATGGAAGTTGTGCAGAAATGATCACAATTGAAAGTACCGATAATTATGGCATTCCTGCAAACATTAACAAAACGGGATATGACACACTCATCTTATCATCAGTGAATTTAATGAATGTGACAGCAAATTCAACTGCTCCTAAATATAACTTAGGTGAAAATTCAACACTAAAATATACAACAACTGGTTGGGACACCACTGACATAAATATTGGCACAGTTTTTTATTGGGTAAATGGTTCCGGAGAATGGAAAGATATTTCCCACTGGGAGAGTCCGCTAGGGAGTGCTGCTCTTTGTTTGCCTTCCATTAGAGATACCGTTTATTTTAACTCCACTTCCTTTTTGTTAAATGGAGATAGTGTATTAGTAAATTCGGATGCCTATTTTTCTCATATGGACTGGGCAGGATCTGAGATACGGAATCCAAAATTGCACTTGATTAAAAATTTATATTGCAGAGACAATATTTTATTTAATACATCAATGCAGGTAGACAACTCCAATTCGAATGCACAAATAAAGTTCATACCCGAAAATAATAACTGTTTATTCACCACGTTTGCAACTCCTATAAATGCAAATATTACGTTAAGTGGTTTAACCCTTAACGATACATTGATATTAAACGGAGATTTAAATTTAGATGATGAAAATAGTTTATTTATTGCCGCAGGAACATTTGATACGAATGGTGATAATATATATACAGGAACTTTTAAATCCTTAGGTAATCAACCTAATTTAATCTTATTAAATAATTCAGATATCGAATTAAAGTATATGCTAGATTTCTCGACTTTAAGTACACTTAACTCGGCCACATCAAATATAACATTAAGTAGTTCTGATAGTGGAGGCTATTTTATTGGTGCATCATTAACCTATAATGACGTTACAATTTCAACTTCCAACAGTGAAGTGGTAACGAATTTAACAGGCTCAAACAATTTCAATAATTTAACCTTTATTAAAGGCTTAAGAATTCAATTAGAAGATACCCAAAGTCAATTAGTATCAGGAAACTTTAATGCAATTGGTGATTGTCAAGATAGTATTTTTCTAATGTCTGAATCAAGTGGTACCTCTACAAGTATCAACTTAACAAATATTGGAAATGCCCAATGTATTTCCTCGCAAGACATTACCATTAACACCTCCAATCTAAACGCTCTTTTTAGTACCAATACCTCTAACAATAGTGGATTGTGGAATTTTGACACCACACCACCTTCTTCATCACTCTTCACAACAATATCCTACAATCAATGTCTTGGGAATACAACTGCATTTACTAATGCCTCAACATCATATTCAGGTGGATTAGCAGCATTAACATTTGAATGGGATTTCGGGAATGGTAGTTCAACCGTTGTTACTAATCCAATTATTACTTACGGAACGGCCGAAAAATTTTATGTTTCATTAACCACAACTTATACTAACTTTTGTACGGATACATATATCGATTCAATAAATATTAATAATCCAATAGCTGAATTGACCTCATTTGATATTGATACATCAATTTGCGAAAATGAATCCGTAATATTTAATGCGATAAGTTCTCCTCAAGCTGATAACTTTGATTTTATTATAAATGGTACATCTTCATCTAGTGGTACCCTACAAAACTACACTTCAAATACATTGAACAATGGAGATATAGTCACTCTAAATGTCACTCTAAATGGATGTACAACTACAAGCCCTAATCAGTTTACTTTTAATGTAAACCCTTTACCTACAGTTTTACTTACTTCAAACGGTAATATAATATGTGACGGAGATAACGTAACTTTTACTGTAACCGGTGCAGATAGTTATAGATTTTATATTGATGGAGTTCCCCAAACAGGCTATACAGCAGTAAACACTTTTAGTTCCGCTAGTCTTATAGATGGTCAAGTAATTACTGTTAAAGGTAAAAACGCATTGACTGAATGTGAACAGGATGGTAATATTGATATTACCATGGTAGTTAATCCCAATCCAACTCCTTTAATGACAAACAATGATATAAATAATGATAACGTTATTTGCAATGGTACACCAGTAACTTTCACTGGTGTTAATGCAACAGATTATCAATTTTACATCAATGGAAATTTAGCACAAGGAACATTAGGAACACCAACATTTACAACTAATACATTATCAAATGGAGACAACATCACAGTAATTGGTACTAATCTAGGTTGCAGTACCTTATCCTTAGATAATTACACCTTTATAGTAAACTCTATTCCGGTTGTCACATTAAACAATACTACAGGAACAACAATTTGCGAAACTGATAATGTAGCATTTACTGCCAATGGCGCAACTGCTTATGAATTTTTTGTTGATGGACTTTCAATTCAAGGCCCATCAGGTCTGCCGACTTATTCGACATCTATGTTGGCCAATGGCCAAACTGTTCATGCAATTGGTTCTGCCAATAATTGCTTTAGCAATTCTATTACTCAAATATTCACAGTTAACCCTTTACCAATTACAACCTTGATTTCTCTCGATCTTGATACAACAATTTGCCAATTTGAATCAGTTAATTTTAACGCTATTGGAGCAACAACCTATCAATTTTTATTAGATGGATTTCCAATTGGACCATTTTCAACAACATCAAATTACATTACTGATAGTTTAAATAATGGACAAACCGTAAGTGTAATTGGAAGTCAATTAGGATGTAATGCTAATTCAACAGATGCATTCAATTTCACAGTAAAACCAAGCTTTAATGTTACTTTATTCAGTTCAGACCCTGATTTAACAATTTGCGAAGGGGAATCAATTAATTTCACTGGAGTTGCTGGAACCGGTGTCACTTCTTACGATTTATTCGTAAATAATATCATTCAAAATCCTTCCGTAAACAACAGCTTTACTCTGTCAACCTTAAACTTAGGAACTCAACTCATCTCATTATCAGCAACCAAAAACGGATGTACCTACTTTGCAAATGATACATTATCAATATTAGTTAAGCCAACACCAACAGTCACATTACTAGATAATGATTTAGACAATATTATTTGCGCGGGAGATTCCGTACTATTTATAGCCAACGGAGCTAACGACTATGATTTTTTAATTGATGGTTTTTCTCAAGTAGCACCTCTTGAAGATTCCATCTATATAACAAGTCTAACAAATGGACAAATTGTTAGTGTGAATGGATCTACGAGCGGCTGTTCAATAAACAGTACCCCTATCACATTTACTGTAAATGATATTCCAACAGTTTTATTGGTTAGTGACCATATTACTAACATAATATGTGAAGGGGAAGATATTTTACTTACAGCTTCTGGTGCTACTAATTATGAATATAATCTAAATGGAAATTCATTAGGAAACAGTTCCCCAACCTCAACTCTTCTCACTTCAACTCTTGCCTTAACAACCAATAATATTTTTGATGTAATTGGCGAATCCAATAATTGTTATTCTAATTCTCTCCCTATAAGTATCACGGTAAATAGCCTACCAATAATTACTGCTGTTTGCTCAGATCCAGATACAACAATTTGTGAAAGCGAACTCGTAACTATTACAGCAAATGGTTCAAGTACTTATCAATTATTGATTAACAACATACCAACAACTACACCAAACATACAAAACCAATTTAACTTAATCACCCTAATAAATGGAGATATTGTAACCGTTCAAGGAAGCAGCTCAAACGGCTGTTTTTCATCATCAAATGATGTTTTCAATTTTACAGTCAATCCAAATCCAATCGTAGTTTTAACTTCCACCGAGCCAGATAGTACAATCTGTATTAATGATCCAGTCACATTTACTGCAGTTGGTGCATCAACATATAACTATTTTATAGATGGACAATTAGCATTTACTGGAAGTAACTACACTACAAATGATATAGAAAATGGAGAAATAATTACAGTTGAAGGTAATTTGAATGGCTGTACAAGCACAAGTAACTCATTACCATTTTCAGTATATCTATACCCAGTTACGTTTATGACTACTGCAGATTTAGATTCTACAATTTGTATCGGAGATTCAATAATTTTTAAAGGTCAAGGTGCCTTTGATTATCAATTTTTTCTAAACGGTAACTCTATACAAGGACCGTCTCTTTCAGATTCTCTATACATCACAACACTTAATAACGGAGACGTTATAACTGTATCAGGAGCTAACAATGGATGTACTACATTATCAAATCCAATTCCAGTTAGTGTAATAGTATACCCAACAACTATTTTAGTATCATCAAATCCCACAAATGAAATTTGTTTTGGTGAATTAGTCACTTTCACTACAAATGGTGCAAGTGAGTATGAGTTTTTCGTTAATGATATATCTCAAGGAATAGCTTCTACAAATCCAATTTTAAATACAACAACTTTAGAGCACGCAGATAGTGTATGGGTAATTGGATCTAATGGAGAATGTATTACAAATGCACCCCAAAGTTTTGAAATGATAGTTAATACCTTACCATTGACTTTAACCTCTACCAGTAATAATCTAATTTGCAATGGAGACCCTGCAAACTATACTTCTTCTGGCGCAGATTTATATGAATTTTTTATTGATGGAAACTCAGTACAAGCCTTATCAGCTAATACCACATTAACAACTACCAATTTACAAGATGGTCAAATTATTACGGTAAATGGGTTTTCAGCTTTAACAGGTTGCACACAGTTAGCTCAAACTTCACATATAATTACTGTAATGGAAAACCCTGTCATCACAGCTCTTAACCCAACGACCGTTTGTGAAGGAGACTCTGTCGTATTGGAAAGCTCTTCACCAACTTGGAATCAATGGTATTACAATTTAAATCCTATTCTAAACGTTACTGGTACAAATTACATAACCTACACTTCTGGTGATTATTTTACAGAGATTACACTTGGTGGAAACGGTAATTTATCCGCAGTAGGTAATAACACATTTGGTCAATTTGGTGATAACACTACAGTAAGTGACCTCTATAAAGTTGACACAGAAAATTTACAAAACATTGAAACTATTTCTTCTGGAAAAAATCATAACATAGCACTAGACGTAAATGGTATTGTTTATTTATGGGGAGATAATACATACGGTCAAATCGGTGATGGTACATTTACAACTCAAATTACTCCATACACATCTAGTATTACAACTGCAACACATATAAGTGCAGGACATCAATTTTCTTTAGCTGTATTAACTACAGGAAATATTCAAAGTTGGGGACAAAATGATTTAGGGCAACTAGGATTAGGTCATACTAATACCACAAATTTCCCCAATACAATTCCTGGAATAACAAATGTTAGTCAAGTTACTGCTGGTAAAAACCATAGTATTGCCCTTTTAAATGATGGAACCGTTTGGGCTTGGGGAGACAATCAATTTGGTCAATTAGGAATTGGTTCTTTTTCTAATCAAAATACACCTCAACAAATTATTAATTTAAGTGGCATTGAATCTATTAATTGCGGTGCAAATCATACTATGGCTATTGATAGCTTAGGTAACTTATACATGTGGGGACACAACTCAGAAGGTCAACTTGGAATTGGTAACATATTATTTTCAAATACACCAATTATTCATAATTTAAATAACATACAATCCGTAGATGGGGGATTAACACATACCCTTGCCTTAACTACTGACAATAAACTTTTCAGCTGGGGAAATAATTTTAATGGTCAACTAGGAATTGGAAATAATAACAACTCAACATCTCCACAACACATTTCTTCTTTAGATGCTGTTAAAACGATTAAGACAAATTTTAACCATAATTATATTATTAAAAATGATAATTCAGTATGGAGCTGGGGGGAAAACTCAAGTGGTCAAATTGGTAATGAAAATAACCTAAACCAAAATTTACCAATACACATTTCAAGTTTAACTGGTGTTACAGAAATCAGTATCGGAGAAGCTCACAGTCTCTTTTTAGCCGAATTTTCAAATTCTTGCCCTTCAAATACAATTAGCGTTATAGTAAACCCATCACCAGACGTTACAACCACCCTAAACAATGGTATTTTAACTGCATTACCAATAGGAATAAGTCATCAGTGGTTTATTAATGGAATTCTAATTCCTGGAGCTACAAGTACAGATTTCACCCCTATAACACCAGGTTATTATACTTGTGAAGTGGGTTTTATTGGCGGGTGTTCTAATTTATCAAACGAGTATCCATTTCTAATTGTTGGAACAACACAAAACATAAAAACTGAATTTAATATATATCCAAATCCAAACCATGGTAATTTTACTATAGAAGGTAATTTTAAACACCATAAAAACCCTACTATTTTTATTTACAATACACTTGGTCAAATAATTACTAGTTTTAAAATAGGACAAGCTGATACAATTTTAACATTAAACTTAACTACAGAATCTGGTGTATATTATGTAGTTATACAATCTTCTAACAAAGAAGAGAGTATACATAGATTAATAATAGAATAAAAGTTATGTATCGGCGAAAAACAACAACTATGAGTCTAAAATAATGGTTATTCTATAAATAAATAGTCCTTAATACTTCACATTCATTATCCCAACTTAACGATTTAGACGCTCTTTTGGTATTTAATTTAAAATCGGAATATAAACTCTCATCAGTTATCAACTTGTTAATTGCATTTGCTAATTTATTTGGAGTTAATTCTGATAACACTATTCCCACATTGTTTTCTTCAACAACACGAACAACTTCAATCAAATCAGTTACAATTAAAGGTATATTAGCATGAATATAATCAAAAATTTTATTTGGTAGACTAAACTTATAATTAACATTGGTATCTTTATCTAGAGATAACCCAATGTCTGACAATGCGGTGAAATTCATTAATTCATTATATGGTCTTTTCCCAAAAAACAAAACTTTCTCTTCCAATCCTTCATTTATCACTTGTGCTTTAAGTTGAGGAATTACATCACCATCTCCAACAAAAATAAGTACACAGTTATCAACCAACTTTATGGCTTCAATTGACTCCTCAGCACCACGATCAATATTAATACCTGCACCTTGAATTATAATTATTTTTTTATCTAAAGGTAATCCTAAATCAGATTTAGATTTAGATCTATCCACTGTTTTAACATCCGAAATATTTCTAACCACCTTAATGTCATTACGTTTATATTCATTCTTATATAAATCAGCTATAGAAGCATTAACCGTATACATTTTATCCACTTTTGGAAGTGACATTTTTTCAATAAACCGCCAAGCTTTTTGAATTTTAGGCCTTGAAGTTAATTCAGGTACACCAGCAAAATACTCATGTGAATCGTAATAAATTTTACAATTACGTTTAAACTTTTTAGCCAAATGATTAGCCAAAAGTGTATCCAAGTCATTCGCCAACAAAACTTCCGTTTTATGACCCAATAGATAAAAAAACAATCGTATATTATAGACAGCATAAAAAAGACCACCCTTAGAAAAAGGTAATTTAAATCTAACTGTTTTGTAAGTAGTTTCAGGTAGTGGTTTACTAGTTTTTAATAATCTACCACAAAGTGTTACATCATAATTTTGTGCAACCAAAAATTCGCAAACCCGTCTAACTCTTTGATCCGTAAAGATGTCATTTGTTACTGAAACGATTATTTTTTTCTTTTTCAAACTAATCTAATTTTAATTACAAAGATAATGAACAAATAATGAATAACGTATTGAACTTTAATCAATTCAATTTCAATTAATTTAAACTGAAATAAGCTCTCCTTTTAATATTACAGTCATGAAAAAATTCACGTAGAATAAGATACCATTGTCTTTACCTAAATAGTTAAGAATACCTCTAAATAACACACAGTTAATTACAACCAATTTAATACTAAAAACAACTAATTGTTTTTATATTTGTATTCTATATTAGTATGTAAATTATAACCCATGAAACTAATTACATTTCTTATTTTATTATTTTCATTATCTCCAATCTCAATTGCTCAGGATAGTAGTGTCTATGAGTTATTAAATACTGGTACGTTACAAACAATTAATCAAAAAATTGAAAAGTTAAAACCTTCAATTGAAAAAAGTAATATTTATAAATGCTACTATGGATCATTAATCTCAAAAAAGTCAGAAAAGATTAAATCCCCAAAAGAAAAAATTTCCAATTTTAAAATTGGAGTTTCGTTTATAGAAGAGTCAATTAAGAATGACCCTAAAAATTCAGAACTAAGATTTCTTAGATATCTCATTCAGGTAAAATCACCCAAAATTGTAAGCTATAAAAACAATATAAAAGAAGATAAAACTTTTATTGAAAAAAATAAAATTACACCTAAACTTAAAGATTTAATTACTAATTTCAATCTAAAGAACCCAACCAATCAAATCTCAATTTAATGAAAGTATTAGTTCTACATTTTTCTCAAACAGGTCAATTAACCGAAATATTGAAAAACATATCTTCTGAAATTAAAGCTGACAACGTTACTGTAGAAACCATTAGATGTGAGACTGAGAAATCTTTTGATTTCCCATGGAATACGTCAACATTTTATGACGTGATGCCTGAATCTGTTTTGCATACAGGATGTGAAATCAAAGCTTTTTCACCTAAAGAAAATAAATATGACTTAGTTATTTTTGGCTATCAACCTTGGTATTTAAACCCTAGTATTCCAGCAATGGGAATTTTAAAGACAGACACTTTTAAAAATATTATCAAAAACACACCAGTTGTTACAGTAATTGGTGCAAGAAACATGTGGATTAATGCACAAGATGAAGTTTCTAAGAGAATAAAAGAAGCCGGTGGAAAACTAGTTGGAAACATACCGTTAGTAGACAAAAGTCCTAATACATTAAGTGCAGTATCTATTGTTCATTGGATGTTATCCGGTAAAAAGAGTAAAAAATGGGGTATTTTTCCAAAACCAGGTATTAGTCAACTTGATATTGACAATAGTGGTGATTTTGGAAAAATAATACATACAAATTTAAAAAACGAAACATTATCAAAATTACAGGATGATGTTTTAAAAACAAAAAAAATAGACATAAAGTGGACTATTGTTTTAATAGAATCAAGAGCAAAGAAATTATTTAAAATCTGGGCGAATCTAGTTGTTAACAAAGGAACAACTCCAGTTAAAAGAAGAAATTGGCTAGTTCTATATAGAATATATTTAGTATTTGTACTTTACATACTTTCTCCTATAGTTATAACAATTATTTTTCTTTTTATTAAACCGTTTCAAAAAAAGAAATCATTTAAATCCATTTTGTCAGTATAATTAAACTTATGAAAATGAAAGACGTTTATATTATTAATACGAGTTCATACTTACCTAATAAAGTGGTAACTAATGACAATATTGAAAATTATATGGGTTTTATTAATAATAAAGCTTCACGTACAAAAGCATTGATTTTAAGAAATAATAAAATTAAAGAAAGATATTATGCATTTGATATGGATGGAAATACTACTCACACAAATGCTGAATTAGTAGCTTTAGCTGTTCGCCAATTATTAAAAAAAGATACATCATTAGCTAATAGAATTGATTTATTAGCTTGTGGTACTTCATCACCAGATCAAATGATGCCAAGTCATGCGGTAATGGTACATGGCGAATTACCAGAATTAAATTCAATTGAAGTTGTTTCTCCTTCTGGCGTGTGCTGTTCAGGAATGCATGCTTTAAAATATGCTTATTTATCAATTAAATCTGGTGAAAAAGAAATGGCTGTTGTTTCTGGTTCTGAAAGGTTAGCAAAAACATTACGCTCTGACAATTATGAAGAAGAAATCTCTATCCTAAATGAAATTAGTGATAAACCAATTCTAGCTTTTGAAAAGGATTTTTTGAGATGGATGTTGTCTGATGGGGCCGGTGCATTTTTAGTTTCAGATAAGCCAAACCCACAATCTTTATCATTAAAAATTGAATGGGTAGAAGCAATATCTTACGCTAATACTGTACCTGTTTGTATGTATATGGGAGCTGACTTTGAAAATGGGAAATTTGTTAGTTATAAAGATTATCCAATTGATGATCTCAATAACAAATCAATCTTTTCAATAAAACAAGATGCCAAATTATTAGGAGAGAATATAATTAATCTTGGTTTTGAAAAATTAAAACACTCATGCGATAAACATGGATTTGATGTGACACAAATTGATCATTTCTTACCCCACCTTTCGAGTTTTTATTTTGAAGACAAAATAGACCAAGCACTTAAAAATGTTGGTATTGTTATTCCAAAAGAAAAATGGTTCACAAATTTAGCAACAGTTGGAAATGTAGGATCAGGATCAATATACTTAATGGTAGATGCATTATTCAATTCAGGAAAATTAGTTAAAGGAGAAACAATATTACTTGTCGTTCCAGAAAGCTCAAGATTTTCTTATGTTTTTACTTTATTAACAGTTGTTTAATTATGAAGATAGATGATATTCCACAAGACGAAAGTGCATTAAAATATTTCACTAATGAAGTGTGTTACGCCAAAAATAAGGATGGTAAATATGAAACCGCACTTAGTAAAGGTTGGTCAATAAAAAAAGAAGCCTTAGATGAAGCTTGGATTGATATTGAAGAACAAAAACTACAAGCCATTAATGATTTTAAAAGCGGAAAATTAAGCCCGCTTTATTACTACATGATCAATGGTCTTATGGATGTTAAACTACTATCTCAATATTCTGGATTTTGGCAATTTACAATAAAAAGACATTTTAAGCCGTCAGTATTTAATAAGTTAAATGAATCAAAACTTAAAAAATATGCTGACCTTTTTAAAATTAAAATCCAAGACTTAAAAAACCCAAACTTTTGAAAAATTTTAAACACATACAAAGTGCTCACTGCGAAAACGGAGTAACATCAAGCTTATTACACAATAATAATTTGAAAGGTATTACAGAACCACTAGCCTTTGGTATGGGATCAGGTTTATTTTTTATTCAACTTCCATTTTTAAAAGTTAATGGCGGACCAGCAATTTCATTTCGTACAATGCCCGGTGCCATATTTAAAAGAACTTGTAAAAACTTAAATGTACCTGTTCAAAAAAAGAAATATAGTTCAAAAGAAAAATCGATAACAGAATTAAATGATCTATTAGATCAAGGTTTAGCAGTTGGTGTTCAGGTTGGTGTATACAATTTACCCTATTTCCCTGTTGAATATCGATTCCACTTTAACGCTCACAACATTATAATTTATGGACGTGAAGGTGATAACTATTTGGTAAGTGACCCTACTATGGAAACTACCACTACACTAACAGCTGACGAATTAACAGAAGTCAGATTTGCCAAAGGTGCCTTAGCTCCAAAAGGTCATATCTATTTACCAAAAGAATTCGACCTTGAAAATATAGATCTTGCATACGCTATAAAAAAAGGTATCAAAAGAAATTGCAGAGATATGTTAAGGATTCCTGGTAAATTTGCAGGTGTCAAAGGTATTGGTAATACTGCTAAAAAAATCACAAAATGGAGAGATCAATTAGGCATAAGAAAAGCAGGTTTATATTTAGGTCAGATTATTAGAATGCAAGAAGAAATCGGTACTGGTGGCGGTGGATTTAGATACCTATATGGTGCTTTCTTAGAGGAAGCTCATGAACACATACCTAATGATGACTTATTAGAATTATCTAATGATTTTACAAAAGCAGGTGATATGTGGAGAAATTCAGCTGTTGCTATGGCTCAAATATTAAAAGGTAGAAAAACTGAACAAGCAGATTTCAATGAAATTAGCGGAAGATTAATGGAAATTCAAGCACTTGAAACCAAAGCTTTTTCAAAGCTGGATAAACTTAAATTCTAAATATGGATTTGTTCATTAATAACATATCACATAGTTACAAAAATACAAATAATAAAAGCTTAACTAACATTACTTTTAATATACCCAAAGGAAGTAAACATGGTATATTTGGTGCAAATGGTGCAGGAAAATCTACTTTATTAAAACTAATCTGCAACGTTATGCTCCCTACTGAAGGAAGTATGATATTTGTAAATAAGAATGACACCATTTCTGATAAAATCAAAATCAAACAATCTATTGGGTATGTTCCTCAAGATTTTGCATTTTATGAAGAGCTAACGATTTGGCAGAACATCAAATATTTTGGTATCATGTTTAATTTAACAAATGATGTTATTAAACAAAAGTATGACGACTTGATACAAACTTTTGGACTCACTACTCACACGAATAAAAAGTTAAAATCACTGTCTGGTGGTATGAAAAGAAAAGTAAATTTAATGCTTGGCTTAATTCATGACCCAAAAGTGATAATACTTGATGAACCAATTGTTGGTATTGACGTTCATAGTAAAAATGATATTCTTGACTACCTAAACAAATTAAATACTCAAGGTGTTACAATTATTTACACATCACATCAAATGAATGAAAGTCAAAGTTTTTGTAACAACTTTACTTTATTAGATAAAGGAAAAAACATTGTAACTGGAGACTTAAAAGAGGTTTTAAACCATCAGAACAAATCAAATTTAGAATCAATACTTTTAGCCTTATAATGAGAAAATTAAAAGCCGGTTTAGTTAAAGAATTTTTACTTTTGATCAATGATAAAGTAGGCCTTTCTATGATGATTTTTTTACCAATTCTATTGGTTATCATAATTACATCAATACAAAATAGCGCGTTTAATTTAGTTAATAATAACCAAATTGATTTAATCATATCAGTAGAGAAAGAAGATTCATTAAGTAGTTTATTCATTGAAGCGTTAGAAGGTAGTAAGCTTTTCAATATTACATACAACCATTTAAATGAAGAAGAGTTAAATACAATTATTAACACAAGCGACATTCCTTTTGGATTACATATCAGCGCTAATTATTCTGAAAACATAATATCGAAAGCACAAAATAAAATTGAAAAGCTTAAATACTCCATGGCACTAACAGATGAATTAGTAGAAATAAAATACACAACTTCAGACACCATATTAAAGTTAATTTATAGTCCTGTTATTCAAGTTAACTATGCACAATCCATTGAACAAATGATTTATGCAACCAATAAAAAATTGAGCACTAGTTATTTATTGAATCGTCTTTCTAATGAGCTTGATTTAGGAGAGAATGTTTTACAAATGGAAGATGACGGAACTAAAGAATTAACAGTACAGAAATCTACATTTGAAGGTGCAGATTCAACCATTCCTAACGCAAGTCAGCACAATGTCCCAGCTTGGTCTATTTTTGCAGTGTTCTTTATGGTTATTTCTTTAGCTGTTAATTTTGTCAAAGAAAAAATAAATGGCAGTTTTGATAGAATACTTACAATGCCAAGCAGTGTTTGGTATCTATTAGGATCAAAAGCATTACTATTTTGGATGGTATCCTTATTTCAAGTCTTATTTATTTTTACACTCAGTAGATTTATATTTCAATTTATAGGATTACCAACATTATACTTTCCTGATAATATAATTGGTTTTATTTGGGCCATATTACTAACAGGAATAACTGCTGTAAATTATTCATTAGTAATAGGCGTGTACAGTAAGACTGCTGAACAAGCTAATGGTTTTGGTGCCTTAAGCGTCATTATTTTTTCGGCAATAGGTGGGATTTGGGTTCCAAGTTTTATCATGCCTCCATTTTTAAAGCTTCTTTCAAACATATCTCCTTTGCACTGGTGCATTGAGTTATTTTACACAATTTTCCTGAAAAATGGAAATATATCCCAATTATTAATACCATCACTCATTCTAATTATAATAAATGTTATATTTGTAGGACTTGTTTACCTCAAATTAAAACGATTAAATATCATAGTAAAATGACAAAAGAAGAATTAAAACAACAACTACGTACTCAAATTATTAGTTACTTAAATCTAACGGATATTGATCCTAATGATATTGGTGATGATACACCTTTTTTTGGTGAAGAGTTAGAGTTGGATTCTATTGATTCTTTAGAATTAATTGTTATTTTAGAGAGAGAGTATAGTCTTAAGATTAATAACCCAACTGAAGGAAGAAAAATATTAATCGATATTAATCACATGGCTGATTACATCATTGAAAATGGAAAAGGATAAAATTGTAGTTACTGGAATTGGAATAATTTCAGCTTTAGGAACTGGTCTAAAAGAAAACCTTAACGCATTACAAAATAGTGAATGTGGTATTTCATTTTTAGATTCAGACAGTTACATTTCCAAATTTCCTTTTGGTAAAATACATATCACAAACGATACGTTAATTAATAATTGTATTGGTTATACTGAAAAGAGTACAACACGTAATGACGCACTTTCCAAAATGGCTTTTCAAATGGCTGTTGAAGATGGAAAATTAACAACTTTAGAAATACAAAGTAAAAGAACTGCGTTTATTTCAGCCTCAACTGTTGGAGGAATGGACAAACACATGGACATGTATGAAGATGTAAAAATCAATACAGAGCATTCACAGTATAGCGCATCATATTCGCCCAGTTCTCATTTACAGAAAATTGTAACGCAATACAAAATAAAGGGGCCTACTTCAGTTATTAATACTGCCTGTTCGTCATCTGCAAATGCAATAATGTTGGGTGCAAAATTGTTACAACAAAACAAAGTAGATATTGCCATTGTTGGTGGGGTAGATTGCCTTTCTGATTTTACAATTCGTGGTTTTGATGCTTTAGGTATATTGACAACCGATTTATGTACACCGTTTGATACTAGCAGGCTTGGGTTGAATCTAGGAGAAGCAGCAGCCTATTTAGTATTAAAAAGAGACACGAAAAAAAATACAGATCATAAATATGGTATAATTTCAGGCTGGGCAAATACAAATGATTCTTTCCACAATTCAGCTTTAAAAGAAGATGGTTCTGGCATTATGAATTGTATTACAAAAGCAATATCTAATGCGAATTTAAAAGTCAATGATATCAAATATATTAATGCTCATGGGACAGGGACATATAATAATGATTTAGCTGAATTAACTGCTATTTCTAAATTATTTCCTGACGACATAAGATTCTCATCAACAAAATCATATACAGGACATACATTAGCAGCTGCAGGAGTAATTGAAAGTGTTTTCTCATTATTAGGATTAATCAATCAAGAGATTTATCCAAGTTTAAATATTAAATCGCCTTTAATCCTAAACAATAAGTATCAAGCTATAACAGAAAGAAGTCATCTCATTTTTAACCATACACTGTCAAATTCATTTGGATTCAATGGAAATTGTACTTCATTAATTATATCTAAATATGAGAATTAATTGTACTTACGCCATATCAGCTCAAGAAACATTTGATATCGATTTTAATGATAATTGTATAGTTAATCCTATAGATTACACATCAAATATATTGAAAGTATTAGAGCCAAACTGGAAAAATTACATTCCAAGAAACCAATTAAGACGGATGGGTAAAGCTGTAAGAATTGGTGTAGGTGCTGGATTAAAACTAATAGAAGAGAACAAAGATTTCAATAAATCAGATGCCATTATTATCACCTCAAAAAATGGTGGCTTACAAGATTGTATCAAATTTTTAGAACAAATTATTAAATATGGTAATGGTGCGTTAACACCTACTAATTTTGTTCAATCTACTCCAAATGCAATATCTGGAAACATAGCACTTGCATCTGGAAATCAAGCTTACAACATGACACATGTTAATAGTTCATTTGCATTTATTGATGGATTAAGAGATGCTGATTTACTACTTTCAGAATTCTCTAACTATAATGTTCTAATAGGAAGTGTGGAAGAAATTTCTGATTATAACTACGTTATTAACCAGTTAGAAGGACGTTATAAAAAAGAGAACATAAACTCACTTGACTTATTAAAGTCGAAAACCAAAGGATCAATTTGTGGAGAAAGTTCAGTATTTTTTGGATTATCAAACAACCTCAACGGAAACAAAATAATAGGATATGATACTCTGTTAAGTGATAATCATGAAGAAATAATAGAATTTATTATTGACTTTATTAGCTACCACAATTTAACAGAGGTTGAAATTGACACGCTATTACTTGGATTAAACGGTGATATTGAAGCAGATGTAATCTATAAAGAATTAATTCAATCCAACTTTAAGGGTTCTTCAATCTATTCATTTAAAGACTTATTTGGTGAACATCCTTCAGTCATTAGTATGGGTGTTTGGTACGCAAATTCATTGTTAAACAACTTAAAACCAATGAATAAAAACCTAACTTCTAATGCGTCATCAATGGAAAGAATGTTGATTTTTAATCAATTCGATCTTTGTGAAAATAGTGTCATTCTACTATCCAAATAAAATGCACCAATTTGCGAATTTTACAACTTATAAAATTCTATTGCGAAATTCAATTTTTAAAACGTAAAATACATCTATATATTTGGCCTAAACTATTAACACTAATTAACATTTAATATGTACTTTGTAACCAATAAAAACCCCAAGTCATGAAAGTTTTCACACTTATGCTATCTCTATTTATGGTAGTTAATTATTCTTTAACACAAGAAAGAACTCAAAATATAAGAGGGAAAATAGTAGACATTGATACTAAAACACCATTAATTGGCGCAAAAGTTAAACTCTTAAATATCAAAGAGAAACTATTTGCCGCAGCTTGTAACTACAATGGAGATTATATCATTTATAATGTACCAAATGGTAAACATGAATTAGAATTCTCATTTATGAGTTATGGAACAAAGGTAGTTACAGTAATTGTAAACTCAGGTAAAGAACCCATCATCAATATTGAAATGGAAGAAACTGGAATTATAGGAAAAGAAATTGTTGTTTCCGTTCGTGAAAAAGGAGAAGTTATTAATGAAATGGCAACAGTATCCGCTCAATCTTTCTCAATTGCAGAAACAAATCGATATGCTGGTAGTAGAGGTGATCCGGCAAGAATGATGTCAAATTTTGCAGGAGCTCAAGGGACTGATGATTCACGTAATGATCTAGTAATAAGAGGAAATTCACCTTCTGGAATTCTTTATAAATTAGAAGGGATAGACATACCAAATCCAAATCATTTTGCTACATCAGGTTCTGGTGGTGGTCCAGTATCTATATTAAACAATAAATTTTTAAGTAATTCAGACTTCTTTATGAGTGCATTCCCTGCAGAATATGGTAACTCAACTTCTGGTGTATTTGATTTAAAATTACGAAATGGTAATAATAACTTACATGAATTTTCAGGTCAATTTGGTTTTTTAGGAATTGAAGCACAATTGGAAGGACCGCTCTCTAAGAAATCAGGTTCAAGTTATTTAATTGGCGGAAGGTATTCAACATTCTCATTACTAAAAACTATGGGTATTAGTATTGGAACAGACGCCGTTCCAGTTTATGGAGATGGTGCTTTTAAATTCAATTTTCCTCTTAAAAAAGGCGGTAGTTTATCATTATTTGGAATGGGTGGTGCAAGCGAAATAGCAATCGTTATTTCAGACCAGAAAGTACCTGCACAAGACGCTTTCGGAAAACAAGATAGAGATCAATACTTTGGTACATCAATGTACGTTGGTGGATTAATTTATAAAAAACCTCTTAATTCTAAAACCTTCATTAAATCCACTCTGGCCATTTCACAAGAATCACAACACTCAAAACACGATTACATTCCTAGAGTATTAAATCCAGATTCTACTTGGAACTACACAGCAGAACAGCATAATATGATGGGTTACGTATTTGACATTAATAAAGCAATGGCCTATTTAAGCATTAACTATAAAATAAATAAACAGCATTTAATTAAGTATGGTATAAATGCCGATTTTTACACATTTAAAATGTTAGATTCTGTTAAGAAAGACATCTCCAATGCAGATTCTGAATCACAAATTAGATGGGATTATACAAGTACAAGTCCTGATATATTGATTCAACCTTTTATACAGTGGCGTTATAAGGTATCCAAAAAATTAATTATAAACGCTGGCTTGCATTCACAATATTTTTCTGTTTCAAATAGTTTATCAGCAATCGAACCAAGAGTTGGAGTAAAATATAAATTAAATAACAATAACACTTTGGCTTTCGGAAGTGGTTTACATTCTCAAACACAGCCAATGTATACCTACTTCTATCACAAAACAGGTCCAAATAATGAAAAATTATATCACAACAAAGACATGGGCTTTTCTAAATCAATTCATACAGTTTTAAGCTATAATTTAAAACTGAATAAGTCAATGAAATTTAAAACTGAAGCCTATTATCAACATTTGTATGACGTGCCAGTGAAAGTAGAAAGTTCTTCATTTTCTTTAGTAAATCAAGGAAGTGGTTTTGCAAGGTTTTTTCCTGACAGCTTACAAAATGCAGGAACTGCTCAAAACTATGGTATTGAATTTACTTTAGAAAAGTTTTTTGCTAACTCTTTCTTTTTTATGAGTTCGGTAAGTTTATACCAGTCTACATATAAAGGGAGTGATGGTATTGAAAGAAGTACAGATTATAATGGAAATTATATAGCAAATGGATTATTTGGTAAAGAATTTACGTTAGGTAAAAAAGGAAATCAAAACTTGAGTTTAGGAGTAAAGATTACTTATGCCGGTGGTAAAAGATATTCTAATGTTGATACAGTTGCCACTAATGCTCAAAAAGAAATTATTTTCTTAGATGATGGATACAACACCTTAAGATTCAAAGACTATTTTAGATTAGATTTCAAAATAAATTATGTATTAAACACGGCTAAAGTCACACATGAATTTGGTTTAGACATTGTTAATGCAACAATGAATGAAAATATTTCAGGTCTTACCTACGTTCCAAATCCGGATAACCCATCTAAACCTTATGACTTTAGGAAACAATTAGGGTTTTTACCTTTATTTTATTATAAAATTGAGTTCAAAGTAGGTGGCAAAAGAAATGTTAGTTTACCATTAGCAAATGATTAACGAATATATACCAAATAAAAAGAGCCGTAATCTAAAAAATTCACGGCTCTTTTTGTATTATCTAAGTTAAGATCAATTTCCTTCGGGAGCAAGTCTCAGCGTAATACCATCTATTTCCTTTGTAATCGGAATTTGACATCCTAAACGACTGTTATCTTCCACAAAAAATGCTTCATCTAACATATCTAACTCAGCATCTGATTGCTCGGTCAAATCAGTATCAGATTCAAGGTAACATTGACAAGTTGCACACATAGCCATTCCGCCACATCTACCTTCAACAGGCAATTCGTAAGCTTTACACACTTCCATAATATTCATACTCATATCAGTAGGTGCATCTAGCTCATGCTTAATTCCTTCTCGGTCTATAATATAGACTTTTACCATATTTTCTTCTTCCGCCATGTTTTCAATTAATTAGTTAATAGTATTTAGTAGATTTTACTAAAAACCATTAACTCCATTTACAGTTGTATATTTTAATACATTTTTTTTGTCAGGGTGAATTTTTGCAAAAGCAGATTGAACAGCAATAGTTCCTTCATGAAATCCACATAAAATTAATTTTAATTTTCCAGGGTATACATTTACATCTCCAATCGCATATATTCCAGGACGATTAGTTGTGTATGCCTCTGTATCAACTTTAATTGCATTCTTTTCAATTTCTAATCCCCAATCTCCAATTGGTCCTAAAGATGGTTTTAAGCCAAACAAAGGAACAAAGTGATCACATTCTTTTATGATCTCTCCTTGAGTTTTATGCTTAATAGTAACACTTTTCACTTTATCACTCCCAGTAATCCCAGTCACTTCAGCTTCCGTAATTAAGTTAATTTTACCTTCATCAGCTAAGTCCATAACTTTTTGAACTGAATCTAAATGACCTCTGAAAGAATTACGTCTATGCACTAAAGATAATTCTGAAGCAATTTTATTTTCAATTAAAAAAATTGACCAATCTAATGCAGAATCTCCACCACCAGCAACGACCACCTTTTTCCCTCTATAAAATTCAGGGTCCTTAATAATATATTCTACACCTTTATCTTCAAATATTTCTAAATTTTCTACTGGTGGTTTACGTGGTTCAAAAACACCAAGCCCACCTGCAATCATAACAATTGGTGCTTTATGTTGTGTTCCTCTATTTGTAGTAACGACAAACTTATCATCCTCAACTTCATCAATAGTAACCGCTGATTCTCCTAATGTAAACCCAGGGTTAAATGGATTTATTTGCTCCATTAAATTATCAATTAACTCTCCTGCACCAACAGTTGGATATCCTGGGATATCATATATTGGTTTTTTAGGATAAATCTCAGTTAATTGGCCACCCGGTTGTGGTAACGAATCGATTAAATGACATTTCAATTTTAATAATCCTGCTTCAAAAACAGTAAAAAGTCCCACCGGACCTGCTCCTATAATAATGATATCTGTTTCAATCATGTTTTTTACGCTTATTTTATTTATGCAAAAATAACTATTATTTTTAAGAATGTTTACTGACATTAATCACAAACAAAAAAATTAACTACTTCTAAAACTTAAAAAGCCACCTATCCTTAGATAGATGGCTTTTTAATCTCAAAACTCTAACTTATTTTTTAGTACATGTTGCATTAGCATCTCTACAACAACCCGGTAATGCATCAAAAGCAGCTTTATTTCTTTCAACATCATCAGCATGATATCCAATCATAGAAATTATTTCTTTAATTTGACTTGATGAAATATCTTTAGTTTTATACTTAACAGAAATAACCTTATTATCGAGATTCAATTCTGCAAATTTAATTCCTTTTGTGTAGTTAAGCTTATCTTCTATTCGTTCCTTGCATTCTCCACAAAGTGCAGAAGTTTGAATTTCAACTACTTCTACCTTTTTTACTGTTTGTGCTATTCCTTGAAACACGAACATCACCATTAATACACCTATTACTTTATTCATAACTTTTGTTTTTATATTTTATTTTTTCTTTTGTTTAATTGTAAAATGCAATCCGGCATATATATTCACACCACTAATTGGTGACCATATTTGAGTCGCATCAAAATACGAACCAAAAGGATCATCTGGTGAAATAATTGCATTTTCTTGCATGACATTTAATATATTCTCAGCTCCCAAATAAACACTAAATCGTTTTCTTTTATAAGTTAACTGACTATTCAACAACCAGTATTCTTTAGACTCTAAACTACGTTGATGTTCAACTGGATTAGAGGTTGTAGATGGCAGCCTTTTTTGTCCAACCCAATTAGCTGTTAGGTCATAACTCCATTTTTTATTACGTGTCGTGTAACCAAGATTAAATAATGCTCTAAATCTTGGAACAAATGCTTTCTGTTGTAAAACACCATCAAATTCCGCCTTCACATCATAATATTTAAATGCTGATCTTAACTCCAATGTTTTGGTTGGCGAGACTGATAACTCTGCTTGAAAACTATGCGAGTATGACTTTCCGTTCGAATTATATAAATGAATCTCATTTGAATTTATGTCTTGATCAACTACTACTTGATTATAAAAATCAGTATAAAAGTAATCAACACTAAAAGTAGATACATTATCATGTATTTGGAATTTCTGTGTATAAGTTATACCCGTATTAATAGCATCTTCTGGTTTAATATCAGGGTCAACAATCCAAACCCTACTACTTGCCATTAAACTTGTATAATCAGAATAAGGGTTAGCTACTCTCAATCCTCTTCCTACACTAAATCGTAAGGCATTTTTTGGGTTTATATTCCACTTTGCATGTAATCTTGGCGCAAGTAATGCACCATATAAATTATGATAGTCACCTCTAACACCTGCTACTAAAGTAAATTTTTTAGCATGAGAATATGTGTATTCGAAAAAAGCGCCAGGAATAATTTCAGTTTTCAAAAAGTTTGAATCTAAAAATGTTTGATTATAATCATCTGCAATAAAACTTAAACCTGTTTTATAATTATGATTCGTATTCCTAATTATATCACTGTAAATCCCATTAAAATAATACTTTTTTTGAGTCCCCTCATAAACCGTATTTCCAAATGTATTTTTTAAATAATGATATTTTGCTTGAGATACTAATCCAACACTTCCAAACCTTCTCTTCTTCATAAAGAATCCAGTTTTTGCAAATAGTTCAACATGATTAGTATATAAACCTACCCCATACCTATTGGTTTGATTATCACTTACACTTGACAATTGTCCCCCTTTTTTATCTGCAAAAGTGGCTTTTATACCAAAACGAGTTTCATAATTCTTACCCGTTTTTTCCCACCTATTGAAAAATGAAGATGAAAAACCAAGCGGCACATCTCTAAATAAATCTTTATTTCTATCTACTTCAATGAAATTATTTGAGAGTTGTAAAAAACTCATTGTTTTCCAATTATTCTTTAACTCTTGCGCCCCATGCACGTTAATCTCTCCCCTACCCATTGAGTTACCATATGTGTTTACATAGAATATTTCTTTTGAAGATGGATTTTTCAGTGTTAAATTTATCAATCCAGCCATAGATTCATACCCATTAACAACAGAACCTGTTCCTTTTGTTATTTGAATGGATTCAATCCAAGTTCCTGGTGTAAAACTTAAACCATAAGATGAGGACAACCCTCTGACTAAAGGAATGTTTTCCCATTGAAGTTGAGTATATATACCATCAAGACCTAACATTTGAATCTTTTTAGCACCTGATACCGCATCAGTCAAGTTCACATCAACGGATGCATTAGTCTCAAACGATTCCGATAAATTACAGCAAGCGGCCTTTCTTAATTCGCCCTCTCCTATTTGTTCAATATTAAATGGATTTAATAGATCAATAGATTTACCATCATTTTTTCCTGTAATAGTAACAACGTCTAGTTGATTACCTGCTTTTAATTCAATAATTAAATTTGTCAATGATTCATCTACGTACACCATTGATTTATTATAACCTAAATTTTCAATTTGTAAAGTATCGGGAAAGGATTCAATACTGATTTCAAAATAACCTTTTACGTTTGTTTTTGCAAAAGTCTTACTTTTTTTACTTTTTATGATCACACCTGGTAAGCCTTCTTGTTTACTTCCAGAAACCAATTCTATTACTCTACCTTTAATTATTTTATCTTCTTGAGATAATAAAAAGAGAGGTGAGAAAATAATTAGAATTAATGCTAATATATTTTGTTTCATTATTATTTTTATTAATTAATACTATATTTAAAAAGTATTAATTAATCAAATCAACCAAGCTTGTTTACTTAAAATAATTTGGTGGGAAGTAGAGGTATGAACAAATAAGTCTGGGGGTACAATTAGTTTATCTTGAAATAAATCAATATTACATTTAGATAAACTTAATAAAAAATGATGTAATGAAGGTCTTGATAGAATTTCTAAATTATCTACTTCAATTGTATTCACTTGAAACACAAAGTCCGTAAATTGAAGATAATCACCAGATTCAATACAGCAAGAACCTTGACAAGAATCAGTACTACAGCAATCGCCTTTTAAATGCTTATGAGATTTACTTTGTTCTGTTTTAACTTTACAACAAGAATGACTAATTTCAATAATTTCTACTTTTGATACACATGCCGATTTAAAAGATGTAAACCCAAAAGAGAACAAAATTGAAAGTCCTAAAAAAAATATGTGCAAAATTTGTTTCACGTTACAAAAGTAAACTAAAATAATGAGTTCTATAAAAAAACAGTTCAGATTATTGAAAACCCAAAATTATTCTCACTAACACCTGAGTTTTCCACATAAAAAAAGCCAATGAAATTTAATTTTCATTGGCCAATTTTGTTTCAATCATTAATACATCCGAAGAGTATGACTAAAAGTTTTAATTTTATATATTTTCAATTACCATTGCAGAAGCTCCGCCTCCGCCATTACAAATACCAGCAGCACCTAATTTTCCACCTTTTTGTTTTAGTACATTAATTAAAGTAACAATAATTCTTGATCCAGAATTACCAAGTGGGTGACCAAGTGAAACAGCACCACCATTAACGTCAACTTTAGATGCATCCAAACCTAACTCTTTAATATTAGCCAAACCAACAACAGCAAAAGCTTGATTTAACTCCCAATAATCAATATCAGAAATTGATAACTTTGCTTTTTTCAATGCAACAGGTACAGCTTTAGATGGTGCAGTAGTAAACCATTCTGGCTCATGTGCAGCATCTCCATAACCAACAATTTTTGCTATTGGTTTTAAATTATATCTTTCAACAGCTTCAGCACTTGCTAAAATTAATGCAGATGCACCATCATTCAACGTAGATGCATTTGCAGCAGTAACAGTTCCTTCTTTATCAAAAACAGGTCTTAATTTAGGAATTTTATCTAATTTAACATTTTTATATTCTTCATCTTCAGAAACGATAACTGCATCACCTCTTCTTTGAGGAACTTCAACAGATACAACTTCATCATTAAAGTTTCCTTTAGCCCAAGCTTCAGTAGATCTTTTATAAGATTCAATAGTAAAAGCATCTTGTTCTTCTCTAGAGAAATCCTTTTCATTTGCACATTTCTCAGCACAAACACCCATATGAACTTTATTGTAAACATCAGTTAACCCATCTTTAACTAATCCATCAATCATTTTAACATCTCCTAATTTAGTTGCTTTTCTAGCATTATAGTAATGAGGTGCAGAACTCATGTTCTCCATTCCACCAACAACAACGATATCATTGTCTCCTGCTAAAATACTTTGAGCACCTAAACTAATAGACTTCATACCTGATGCACAAACTTTATTAATTGTAGTACATGGTACATTATTGTTTAAACCGGCAAAAATTGCTGCCTGTCTCGCAGGTGCTTGACCTAAACCAGCTTGCAAAACATTCCCCATAAATACTTCATCAATAGTATTTACATCAATTCCAGCTTTAGATACAGCCCCTTTTATTGCAGTTGCTCCTAATTGAGTTGCTGGCACAGTTGATAATGCACCACCAAAACTACCAATTGGTGTTCTTACAGCTGATATTATATATACTTCTTTACTCATTTTATTGTTTTTTTAGAGTTACAAATATACTAAATATCTATCGAAAATAATTAATTAAATCCATAAAAAATGTTCAACATATAACACAAATAATAACTGGTGTTATAAAATTAAAATAATTATTCTTATTTTTGTATGCAACTTTCATGGAACTAATGCCGTTTAAGTTTTAATTAACAAATACAATTATGAATAAAGTAATCATATTAGCAGCATTTATCTTTGGTATGTCACATACTGTAGATGCACAATTAAGAACAAATTCTAACGCAACAACTAAAGTAGTGAATGAAGATGATAAGCAAAAACTAATTGCGCATAAATCTTTATTAGCAGCTCTAGATACAAAGGAAGCTTGGATACGTTCAAACCCGGAAGAGTTAAAAATGGCCAATGAAAATGGTTGGTTCATTAATGCTAATAATACACGAAAAGAAGTATTAGCAAAAATTGCATTAATCGAAAATAAAACAAAATAAAGATGACTAAATTAAAAAAGATAGCTTTAAGCTTTGGGTTACTAGTATCATCATTGTCATTTGGACAGAATTACGATTGTGGCAATATGACACCTGTATGTTCAGATGCAACTCCAATTGATGGGCAATCTGGAACACCCGCAGCAACAGTAACTAATCCTGGTAATAATTATGGTTGTTTAGGTTCTTCGCCTAATCCTAATTGGTATTATTTTGAAGTTGCAACTGATGGCGATATTGATATGTCTTTATCTGCAGGACTAGATATTGATTTTATCATTTATGGCCCTTTTACAAATTTAACGACAGCCCAGGCAGATTGTGAGACTTATGGGCAAGCTGGAAGTGCACCTATTGTAGATTGTAGCTTTTCAGGTACAAACATGGAAACTCCCAGTATACCAAATGCGTTAATAGGAGAAGTATACGTAATGCTAGTAACAAATTATGCATCTACAGTACAACCAATTACTTTTGAACAAATAGGTGGTACAGGTTCAACAAATTGCTCAATTATAGAAGCATGTATATCTAATCCTGGAACATTTACCATCAAGAAAAATGGAGTTGCAACAGCAATTGATTTATACTTATGTGCTGATGATGTATTTTCAATCCTTCCCGATCTTGACGTAAATGGCGATCCAATATATACATTACCAAATGACACAGTTTTTGCACCAGTAGGTGATTTTGATATAGCTGCAGCTGATCCAACAACTGCTCAATTAATGTGGTTAGTTTACACGCAAGATCCTACTGATATTACTACATTAGCAACAAACCAAGATCCTTTTGCGACACCTGGATTTATGGGTGTAAACTCAATCATTCCATCTGATTCTTTAGGTGGAACAACTTTAGCCGCTACAACTGCAGTAATGAATTCATTAGGTGGATGTGGTACATACTGGTTAGCACCAGTTGCTGGTGATGATGGTATTGGAAACAATAATAATGTAGCAAATGGAACAAATGATAATGGTGGTTTACATTGGGATAAAAATGGAAATGGATGTTACTTTATTGGAGAAGCCATTAAAATTACATTTGCCTGTCCTATAGTAGCAACACCAACAATCGCTTGTGGTGGTGTTAATGGAAACGCAATGGATATAACTTTAACTGGTGGTAATGGAAATTACACGATTATTAATCAAGGCGCTGGAAATGTATTACTTACACCCGTACCAAACGCACCTGGTATTGCTACTATTACTAATTTAATAAATAATTCTGGTTGGTCAATAGACATTACTGATCAATCTGGATGTGAAGGTAGTGCAATGGGTACTTTTGATGCCCCTGTTATTACGGCTACATCACAAATACCGGCAGCAACTTGTCCAGGAAACACACTTGGTAGTGCTTCAACATTAGTTGGAAACACTGGATTAGCACCTTTAACAGTTACTATGAATGGTACAAACATACCAAATCCAGGACCTTATACAATACCTGCTACTGCTGGAACTCTAGTTAACACTCTAGTGACAGATGCTAATGGTTGTATCGTTGAAGGATCAATTACAGTTTTATCAGAAGATCATTATATTGCAACTACGCAAACATCTACACCTGAATTTTGTTTTGGTGACAACACAGGAACAGCCACTGTAACTGCAGTAGGAGTAAATGCATTAGGTGTTCCCGATGGAACTACAATTACAACAATTATTTGGACAAATCCTAATGGAATCGTTGTGCCAAATGGTGCCCCCGACCCATTGGTCTTAGATAATATGATGACTGGAAACTGGACAGTTGAAATTACTGATAATACTGGATGTTCAACAACCCTTGCTATTACAATTGGTGGACCTCAAGAAATCGTTCTTTTTGCACCAACAGTAAATAACGTAACTTGTTTTGGAGGAAGTGATGGAGACATTACTGTTGAAACAACAGGAGGGGTCGGTATAACACAAGATTCATTTACATGGAATCCTAATAATCCAGAATACGATATAGATGACAAAAAAACAGTTAACGAATGTATTATAGGAATATATACAGTATATGTTACAGATCAAAATGGATGTATAGACAGTCTTGATATTGAAATTACAGAACCTGAAGAAATTGATATCACAGTAGTTCAAGCCAAATTAAATGTAGCTTGTTATGGTGAAGAAACTGGATCAATTATTATTGATAATGTCATCAACAATCAAGGCCCAGTAGGATATATATGGAATTTACAACCCTTTTATACTAATCCTCCTGTAACTTCAAATATTGCAAGTGGTTTAGGAATTGGGACATATTTAATTAAAATACAGGAATTAGATCCAAATACACAGTGTTTTAAAATATTTGACTTCACTATTACTCAAAATGATTCTTTATACTGGAGTGAATTAACTATCACACCAGCAATATGTAGAAATCAAGTACCTTTTGATAATGGTAGTGGTCAAATATCTGCAGCTGTATCGAGATGGGCTCCTGGTGTCGGTGGTTCAAACATATCTTACCAGTGGACGGAAGATGGAACTGGTAACCAACCATCAGCAAATCAAACGACATGGGGAAATTTAAATCCTGGTTCTTATACTATGATAGCTACTGATGATCATGGTTGTGTATTAGACACTACAATCACTTTAGATTCATTAAGTCCTGAGGCTATATTTGTTGCTACATCTCCACAATTTTCTTCTGATTATGTAGGAACAGCACCAGTAGAAGTTACATTTACTAATAGTTCAATTAACTATGCATTTGCTAACTTACCAGTACCTTATGGTAATGATCCATTTGTAGATACTTCAATGACATGGACTTTTATGCTAGACAATGACCCTTACCAAACAGAGGAAATAACACCTCTAACTAGAGTCTATGATGCAGAAGGTTTATACAAAGTTTGTTTAGTAGTAACTGAAAATATGAACGGGTGTACGGATACTGCTTGTATTGAAATACAGGTATATGATGTACCATCTTTAGAAACACCAAACGTATTTACGCCAAATGGAGATGGTCAAAATGATGAATTCTTTTTTCCTAACCATGTAATCACTGAGTTTGAATGTACTATTTATGATAGATGGGGTGCTGAAGTTTATAAGTTCACGGACATTAATGACGCTTGGAATGGAACTAAATTTAATAACGGTACTTCTGATTGTTCAGATGGTGTTTATTTCTACGACTACATTGGTGAATCATCTAATGGAACAAAATATAAAGGTCAAGGAAACATACAATTGATTAGAAACAAATAATTTAGTTATCACTTTATTATAATGCGTTCCAATTCTGGAGCGCATTTTTTTGTTAAAATAAATTAGGAAATTAAAGAGAGTAAAATCAAAAAAACTATCTTTGTTAAAAATTAAAAAACATGGCTTTAAAATGTGGAATTGTAGGTTTACCCAATGTAGGTAAATCAACCTTATTTAATTGTTTATCTAACGCAAAAGCGCAATCAGCAAACTTTCCGTTTTGTACAATTGAACCAAACGTTGGAACAATTACAGTACCTGATAATAGATTAACTGAATTAGAAGCCATTGTAAACCCTGAAAAGGTAATGCCTACAACAATTGAAATAGTTGATATTGCCGGTTTAGTTAAAGGCGCATCTAAGGGAGAAGGTTTAGGAAATCAATTCTTAGGAAACATTAGAGAGACTGATGCAATAATTCACGTGCTAAGATGTTTTGATGATGACAATATTATCCACGTAGATGGATCTGTAGATCCAATTAGAGATAAAGAAGTAATTGATTTTGAATTACAACTTAAAGATTTGGATACTGTTGAAAAAAGAATCAAATCTATTGCACGCACAGCAAAATCTGGTGATAAAAAAGCAGTCAAAGAATATGAGATGCTTGAAAAAATAACAACTATTTTGGAAAGTGGACAATCTGCAAGGACTTACGAAATAGGATCTGAAGATGAAGAAGAAGCCTTAAACGCTTTATGTTTAATTACTACAAAACCTGTTTTATATTTGTGTAACGTTGATGAGGCCTCTGCTAAAGAAGGAAATGCATATACAAATAAAGTGAAAGAAGCCGTTAAAGGTGAAAATGCTGAAGTTTTGATTATTGGGACACAAATAGAATCAGAAATTGCTGAAATGGATACTTTTGAAGACCGTCAAATGTTTTTAGAAGAAATTGGACTATCAGAACCAGGAGTAAACAAATTAATTCAATCAGCTTATAAATTATTAAATTTACAAACTTATTTCACTGCTGGTGTAAAAGAAGTAAGAGCTTGGACAGTTCCCGTTGGAGCAACTGCTCCACAAGCCGCTGGTGTCATTCATACTGACTTTGAAAAAGGATTTATTAGAGCAGAAGTTATCAAATATGATGACTACATCAAATATAAATCGGAAGTAGCAATAAAAGACGCTGGAAAGCTAGGAGTAGAAGGTAAAACATACATAGTACAAGATGGAGACATCATGCACTTTAGATTTAATGTATAACTTATAAAACATATCATTAAATACCTCCAAATGGAGGTATTTTTGTTTAAAAAACCCTTTAAACACTTTTTTCATCGATTAAAACATAATAGCCCAGCTCAAACAATAAAAAGTCGATACTAAAATAAAGGTAGGTATATTTGAGACATATGTCAACTACAAGCAAAAATACAATCTATTGGGCGTCACAAATTTTAGGATGGGCCCTATTCTACTTATTGGTTTTAGGCCTTAATATAGTTGTTAAAACAGTTATTCCAACAACCTCATTTTATATCTACGCAATTGAAGGCGTTACTTTCTCAATTTTAGCTACACATCTAATAAGATTTATCATCATAAAATATGATTGGCTAAATTTATCAATTGTAGCCATAATCTGGAGATCCATACTAATCACTATTTTGTCAGCCATATTAGTCGAATCGATTGAATATACTTCCACATTATTTATACCTAAAGATTTTTACACAGACTTGAATATGAACAGTTCAAGTTTATCAAAAATATTAGGAAGTATTTTAGGAAACGTTTTCTTGTTTTGTATCTGGTTAAGTTTTTATTATGCCTACTTGTTTATCGAGAAATCAAGAAATCAAGAACCTACAATTTACAGCATCTAAAAATGAAATTGAACTCAAAATCTTAAGAGAACAAATTAATCCACACTTTTTATTTAATTCACTAAATTCAATCAAAGCATTAGTAGAAATTGACAAAGATGAAGCCAAAATAGCCATTACTAAACTATCGAATCTCTTAAGAAAATCAATTCAATTAGGAAAAAATAAATTGATCACAATAAAAGAAGAGTTAGAAATTGTAGAATCATATATAGATTTAGAAAAAATAAGATTTGAAGAACGAATTCAAGCCACTATAATTGCTCCTCAGAATACATATAGTTCTTTAATTCCACCATTAATGATTCAGACATTGGCAGAGAACGCAATAAAACATGGCTTATCAAAATCAATTGCTGGAGGTGTATTATACATAAATATTAAGAAAGTTGAAAACCAATTACAAATCTCAGTTCAAAACACTGGTACCTTAGATAAAATAGAAGAATCAGAAGGAATTGGTATTTTTAATGCTAAAAAAAGATTAGACATTCTCTTTGGGAAAAAAGCCAAATTTAAAATTTTCCAGAGCAACAATTTAGTTTGTGTAGAAATTCAAATTAACAGTAAATAACTTGTAATATAACACACCGATATGTATCTTAGCTGAAATTAGAGGAATCAATGAATCCAAATCATAACAATTTAACATCTTTAAATACATCATTTTAATTTCAATTAAATTATGAGAACTATCATTGTAGATGACGAGAGACTGGCAAGAGAAGAATTTAAATCCATGTTAAAAGAACATCCTCAAATTGAAATTGTCGGTGAATTTAAAAACACAATTGAAGCGGAACAAGGTTTAAAAGATCTGCAGCCAGATTTGATGTTTATAGATATTCAAATGCCTGGAGAAACAGGATTAGAATTTTTAAAAAGAATGGATTTTGCTCCAAGAACAATTTTTGTAACAGCTTATGATGAATATGCAGTAAAAGCTTTTGAACTAAATGCATATGACTACCTTTTAAAACCATTAGATCCAGAAAGATTAGAGGATTTAATAAACAGACTAGAAGAAGAAAATAAAACTCCTGAATCTGTTCAGAATACTGAAAAATTAAAAAAGGGAGATAAAATTTTAGTGAAAGATGGTGAAAAAGTATGGTTTATAAATATTGATGATATTCGTTATTTTGAATCGGACGGAAATTATGTTAAAGTTTTTTTTGACATTCATCATCCTCTATTACTCCGTTCATTAAATAATTTACATGACCGGATAGACTCTAAACTATTTTTCAGAGCCAATAGAAAATATCTAATCAATTTAGAAAGAATTGTAAAAATAGACACTTGGTTTAATGGTGGACTGCATGTAGAATTAGAATGTGGGACTAAAATAGAAATATCAAGACGGCAGGCTATAAAATTTAAAGACCTCTTTAGTATATAATCATAAAAAAATTCAAAACATGAATTACAAATTACTTTTACCACTAGTACTATTGTTAACCTCTTGTACAGAGAATGGTGTTCAATCTACGGAGCAGATGGATAACAACCTACAAAAAGAAATAATTGATACAATACCAATTTTTAAACCCGTACAATCTAATTTTAATGGGAAAGATATAATTCTACCTGAAGGATTCACATATACTGTATTATTTTCTGAAGGAGATGATGTAACAAGAAAAGATGGAAAGAAATTCCCTGCTAAAGGTAATCATGACTTATCAATATTCATTCCTGACAAAGAAAATCCAAATACAAAAGGAATCCTTTACATCAGCCATGAAACCAAATTCAAAGATGAAAATTTAGGTGACGGTGGGGGCGCAACAATTTTTAATATTGAGAAAATAAATAACGAATGGCAAACTATTGGAGATTACAACCATGTTGATTTTTCATCTGTAGGATATACGAATAGAAATTGCGGTGGATCATTAACACCTAACGGTACAGTATTTACTTGTGAAGAAGTTTGGGGGCATTCAACAGATTATTTATATGCTAATGGCAAAGGAATGACCGACACAACTTGGGTGAATGGTAGACCATACTGGCAAAACATGGGATATATAGTTGAAGTTGATCCTATTAATAGAAAAGTAATTAAAAAACATTACCAAATGGGTAAGTTTGTCCATGAAGATGCACTATGTACTAAAGATGGTAGATCCGTTTACCTTTCTGATGATATGAATCCTGCAGTATTTTTTAAATTTGAAACAAACACTCCATTTGATTATAACTCAGGACAATTATTTGCTTATCAATTAGCTGACAATGGAATTGACGGTACATGGCTACCTTTACCAAACGATACTACAACATGGATAAATGCAAGAAACATAGCACTCGAAAAAGGCGCTTCAATGTTTAATAGACACGAATGGCTTGAAGAAATTGACGGTAAAATTTACATTTCAGAAACAGGTGATGACGAGTATAATCTAACTCAATCTACAGCATTAGGTGGTAAAGTTACAAACTACGCTAAAAAATCACTAAAAGTGAATGGTGATGACAATTATAATGATCCTTATGGAAGAATCTTAGAATTTGATTTATCTACAAATCAAATGAAAATATACCTTGAAGGAGGAATGATAGATAGTTTAAACTGTTTTTCAAGTCCAGATTGTAATACTTCAGTGAAAATTGGAAACAAAACCTATTTAGTGTTAAGTGAAGATATAATTGGAACTAAAAAAGGTCGTTCTGGAGATGGTCAAAGCGGGTATTATAATGAATTATATTTTTTAGATATGTCAATAGTAAAGCCAACAGTGAAAGATTTAATGAGATTTACAGTGGCGCCCTATGGTTCAGAAACTACAGGTGTAATATTCACACCTGATGGTAAATCCATGATAATGAACATTCAACATCCAGACAGAAATAATCCTGCGCCATTCAATAAATCATGTACCATATTAATTGAAGGATTTTAATTTATTAACGACTTAATACCTTTTAATGCTAAAAGTAAAAAAAGTATCATTAAACTACACATCTGTTAATGTTGTTAATAATGTATCTATTAATCTAACTAAAGGAGAACGACTTGTTATACTTGGTGCAAGTGGTTGTGGAAAAACAACACTATTAAAAGCTATTTCTGGTTATCATCCAATTATTAAAGGAACTATTGAGTTTAATGGAGACAAAATTATTGATCCAACTGAACAATTAGTACCTGGCCATGATAAGATCAAACTCGTTAATCAAGATTTTAAATTAGACGATTATCATTCCGTTGAAGAAAACATTCGTCATCGGTTATTACAATTTGACAAAGAATATTTAAGGTTTAGAATTGAAGAATTATTGACACTTACTGAATTAATCAACTATAGAGATTCAAAAGCTATTAATTTATCAGGTGGACAAAAACAAAGATTAGCAATAGCAAGAGCACTGGCTGACGAACCTGAGCTACTATTATTAGACGAACCATTCAACCAACTTGATTATCACCTAAAACATAAAATAGAATCATATATACTATCCTATTTAACTAAATATAAAATAAGTGCAATATTAGTTTCACACAATGGTGAAGAAGCTATGCGTTGGGCAGATAAAATTGCATTCATGAAGAAAGGAACACTTATTAGAATTGATTCTCCTGATAATTTTTATAATAATCCGCAAAATAAATATGAAGCCGGATTTTTCGGCAAAATTAATACTGTATTATTAAACAAAAAAGAAATTTCATTTAGACCACATCATTTTTCCGAAACACAGACAATTTCACATTCCATAATGTTAAATATACTTTATAAATCAAAAACGAATAAAGGCTGGTTTACAGAATATCAATTCATAGTTGCTAGACGCATAATTAGCTTATACTCACAAAAAGAATTATCAAAACTGACTGAAATTTGGATAAAGAGGACATTATTCTAATTTACAAAAACAGTAACAGAAGAATACAAGAGTATATAATAAATAGACATTATCAATTAAAATAATTGGAATCAATAGAAAAACACTAACCTTATGAGTAATAAACCTACCACAATTAAAGAAAGAGTTTTACTACTAGCTGACCAACAGACTATTAGTAAAACCAAATTTTTCACCGAACTTGGTCAAAGTTATAGTAGTTTCACAGGTAGGAACAAAAAAACAGCTGTGCCTTCAGATTTTTTAAGCCGTTTATTAGTTAAATACCCAAACTGCAATTCTCATTGGCTGTTAACAGGTAAAGGCGAAATGATAACACCCCTCAGAGATGATACAAGTTTAGAAATTAAAAATAAAGAGTTAAACAAAAAAATAATAGAATTGGAAAAAAAACTTAATCAACATAAGGAACAACTTTTAGAATTAAAAAACCAGTAAAAAGATTAAACCTGACACTCTGTAATATATGTGAAACTGGAATATTAATCGGTGTATTTAGGGCTTAAAAACAACTGATTCTTACTAGTAATCTAAAGTAGGGTCAAACGACCCTACTCAACAGGGGCGTTTGCCCCTATTTCGCTCAATACGAATATTATACTATACGGATTAAACGATACTACAAAATTTGCAGTTATATTTGGTGTAACTCTTCTTATGTAAGGCCTATTGATTGGCTTCATTCAAGATACATTTTAAACTGGATTAACATTATAAATAATTTATAGCTAATGTAAACAGCATAAATTGAAAAGAAATTATTCATGCGACTGACCATAAATACCAAAGTCACAAAGAACTGTTAGTATTAAGCCGAACCCTATGAACCACATAAAACGTCCCTATTGATTAGGGACGTTTTCGATAATAACAATCAAATTAGCAATATTTCTAACTGATATAACTATAAGGTGAGCGATTACACTAGGAAAAATGGTACTCGTATTTTGTTTATTGATTGACTTTATTGAAGTTACATTTCTTAATAATTAAAATCGCCAAATTTAAAGTGAATAAACAAGAACACATTGCACATGACATTAGTTCTAAGCGTACTATTAATAAAACTAGTATATATTTGACAGCGTATAGTACTTTCACAATAATTCAAGTACACCAACAGAACAAACTAATTCCATAGATCTAATAGATGACTGTAAATTCAGGGTAACAAATAATTACCTCTATTTTAATATGGCGTTATTCTATAAATTTGGAAAATCTAACTAACTCTTGGCACCTTCCCAATTTAATATGGACCAAATAGTATTTAATCAAAAAAACCACTAATCATAAGATTAGTGGTTTTAGTGACCTCTAACGGTCAAAGTTCGAACTTATTGTATGATGATTTGAAAAACATATTGGATAATGAGTGGTTGCTTAAATGATAGCCAATTATTAGAGTTAGTAGGCTGTCAAACAAAATTATAAATAGAGTATTGAGATGACTAGCCTAAGTAAATAAAAAAATACAATAATTATATATAAAAATATAAAGCCATTGTTTATATTTGACGCATATAGATTTTGTTTAGAGACGAAAACATACTTAATGAATAGAATAAAAGAGATTCTTAAAGAGCAAGGTAGGTCACAAACTTGGCTTACTGAACAATTAGGGAAAAGTTATGTAATGGTTACTAATTACTGTAACAATAAAGCACAACCTAACCTTGAAGTTTTGAATCAGATTGCTAATATTTTAGATGTAGATGTTAGAATGTTAATAGAACCAAGTAAGATTGAAAAATAATGGAAACAATTAATTTGAAATTTTCGGGACATGAGTCTTTCCATTGCAGACCCTTTTGGTTAAAGAAAGGATTTGACTTTGTGAAGAACGCGCAACAGTTTACAGATAAAGCTGGTATTGATTTAGGTGTTGGTAAAAACATGGTTGGGTCTATTCGTTTTTGGCTAAAAGCATTTGATATTGTTGATGACAACAATGAATTAACAACGTTAGCGAATAAAATTTTTGATGATGAAAATGGATGGGATCCATTTTTAGAAGATGAAGCTACATTGTGGTTATTGCACTATAAATTGAGTTCAAAACAATACTCTACTATATATCATCTGATTTTTTCTGATTTAAGAAAAATCCGCCCTGAATTTACTAAGAATCATTTTGTATCTAAAGTCAAAGAAATTGATGCTAAACAATCTGATAGTATTGTAGCGAAAGATTTTTCTATTTTTACAAGAACTTATTTTGCAAAACCGTCTAAAGATAAAGAAGAAAGTTTCTCTGGACTATTTACAGATTTAGGCTTGTTAGCTGAGGTTGGTAAGGACAGTCAAGAAAATACGCTATACCATATTAATAATGTGAAACAATCATCTATTCCTTGGCAGATTATCTTATTCTGTATTTTAGAAAATGATAATTATGGAAACTCAATAAGTTTTAATTCATTGTTTACGGATACTAAAGGGGTTGGGAATATTTTTGCTTTCAATCAACAAGAACTTGAAAACAAACTGATTGAAGTAAGTAATAATGAAAAAAACATTATTTATAAAAATGATGCAGGAGTTAAGGAACTTCAATTTAAAACGAACAAGCCTAGCGGTTTAGAAATATTAAATAAATATTATAATGAAAAGTAATTATTCTCCTTCTGTAAATATCATCCGTGATGCTCAAAAGGGATTGGAGTATATCGTTACGGAAAATGCTGAAAATTCAGCAATTAAAATACTGAATGATTTTAATAAAGGATTTCATTCATTTAGTATTATTGGGTCTTATGGAACGGGGAAATCTTCTTTTCTATGGGCATTTCAACAAACATTAACTAAACAAGCTAACTTATTCAACCTAAAATTACCCAAGGGTTTAAATAAAATTGAAGTAATTAATTTGGTTGGAGACTATAATTCACTTATAGAATCTTTTAATCAAGAGTTTTCAATTAATGATGATTTTTCAAGTAATCAAAAATTATTTAATGCAATTTTTCAGCGGTATTCCAAAATTGGAAAAGGTGGTTTATTACTTATTCAAATAGACGAATTCGGTAAATTTTTAGAATTTGCAGCCAACAACAATCCTGAAAAGGAAATGTATTTTATTCAGCAGTTGGCTGAATTTGTAAATGATCCTTCTCGAAACATCATTCTTTTAACTACTCTTCATCAAGGATTAGATACTTATGCGTCTAAATTGACGGATGGACAAAAGAACGAATGGCGTAAAGTTAGAGGTAGATTACAAGAAATCACTTTCAATGAACCAGTAGAACAATTGTTAACACTTGCTTCAAATCATTTTGTAGAACAGCTTGGCGAAACCAAAGAAACTGAGTATTCAAAATCATTAGTAAAGCTTCAACAAAACAAACATATATTTTCTATTAAAGGAGATTATTTTTTAGAGTTGAAAAACTCATTATTCCCTTTAGATATTTTCTCTGCTTATATATTAACATTGTCGTTACAGCGATATGGACAGAATGAAAGATCTTTATTTTCGTTCTTACAAGCATCAGGTAATCTAGGGCTTAATGATTCAAAAAGAAAAAACGTTCACTTTAGCATTTCATCAGTTTACGATTACTTATTAAGTAATTTCTATCAACTACTAACAACAAGAGCAGTTTCAGATTTTTCAAAGTGGAGTTCAATTAGAGACTCTATTCAAAGAATTGAAATTTTAGATAATATAAACACCCCTGTTGCTGAAGACTTATTAAAAACAATAGGGCTATTAAGTATATTCTCATCTAAAGGAGCTAAAATTGATGAGGAATTTATCGTTAATTATCTATCAAATAAATTTGAAATAAAAGACATTAGAGAAACAATTGAATTGCTTAAAAAACACAAGGTAATTAGATATTTCAAATTTAACTTTTCGTATAAACTTTTTGAAGGTACAGATTTAGATATTGAAGGTGAGTTGGCTAGAGTTGAAAACCAAGTACCAGAAGTGGTTGATTTGGTTCACAAATTAGAGACCTATTTTGAATTCCCAATTGTTACAGCTAAATCAAATTCGTATAAAACAGGAACACCAAGACTTTTTGAATACAGATTGAGTGATACTCCAATATCAGAAGTTCCAAAAGGCGAAATTGATGGTTTTATTAACTTGATTTTTAACACAAAATTAAGTGCTAAAAAGGTTAAAGAATTGACAAAAGATGAAACGAATGCTATCGTTCATGGGTTCTTTAAAAATACCAATAAAATTTCATCAGCTCTTTTTGAAATTGAAAAAACAAAGCAAGTTCTAAAGAATATTGAAGGTGATGGAGATAGAGTGGCTATTAATGAATTGCAAAAAATACTAAGAAGCAATCAAATTTTATTGAACCATTATGTTCTTGATACATTATACAATCAAAATGATGTTGAATGGATTTGCAATGGGAAGAAAATAGCCCTAAAAAACAAAAAAGAACTAAATAAACAATTGTCAATTATTTGCGATAACGTTTATGCTGAGACACCCATTATTAAAAATGAATTATTTAATAAACATAAACCATCTGGTGTAATATCAAGAGCAAGAAAAAATTACTTCAAAGCTTTAACGACAGAATTTGATAAAGAAGATTTAGGTTTTGACGACACTAAATTCCCGCCAGAGAAAACAATTTATTATACGCTTTTAAGAAAAAACGGAATACATATTGAAACAGAGTCAGGATATACATTAACAAAGCCAAGAGAAGGTTCTGAAATATTTAACATTTGGAACGTTTGTGAAGATTTTTTGTCATCAGCAAAAGATGAGCCTAAAAGATTAACGGAATTAATAACAACATTAACCACAGCACCTTATAAATTAAAGCAAGGTGTGATTGATTTTTGGGTTCCAACTTTCTTATTTTTAAGAAGAGGTGATTACGCTTTATATTCTGAAGGTAAATTTAAGCCTTATATAAATCAACAAGAACTGTATTTGATTACAAGAACTCCTGAACTTTATACTGTTAAATCTTTTGAATTAAATGATTTAAGATTATCCTTTTTTAATAAATATAGGGAACTATTAAAACAAAATGAAAGCGAACAATTAAATATCGATTCATTTATAGAAAGTATTCGCCCTATACTTTTAACTTTTAAAGGGTTAATTCCATATTCTCAAAAAACTAACCGTATTTCAAATGAAGCAAACCAATTAAGAAAATCTATTCAATTTGCCCAAGACCCTGAAAAAGTGTTTTTTGATGAATTTCCTAAAGCATTAGGATTTAATGCTTCTGATTTATTAAAATCTAATGAGGGATTTGATGATTATATTTACAAGTTTCAATCTACTTTAGATGAAATAAAAAATTCATATAATGAATTATTAAATAGATTTGAAAAATTTATTACTTCTGAAATAATTGGTAGAAATTGTGAATTTGAAACATACAAAAAAGAACTTTCAAAGAGATTCACTGCTTTAAAAGAGCATCAATTACTAGCAAAACAAAAAACATTTATTCAACGTGTTAATTCACCTTTAAATGATAGAGATAGCTGGTTAGCATCAATTGCACAAGCTTTAATTAGTAAGCCGCTTACTTCTATTGAGGATAAAGATGAAAACTCACTAAAAGACAATCTTAAACACATTGTAAGTGAACTTGATAACTTATCTGAACTAGAAAAGATTAACTTTGACAGTGATAAGGAAGATGTTTTTAAATTGGACTTTACTACAAAAAAAATGGGGTTAGTTCCACACATAGTAAGAATTCCAAAAAGTAAAATTGAAAAGGTTAAAAAGAACATAGAGAAGATTGAAAAGGAGTTAGGAACTGACAAACAAATGAGAATAGCCATTTTAGCTAAATTGTTAAAACAAGAACTTGAAAATGAATAAGGTAAAACATGTATTAGGTATTTCTGGAGGAAAAGATAGTGCTGCTTTGGCAATCTATCTGCACGAGAAATACCCACAAATTGACTTTACCTATTACTATACAGACACCGGTAAAGAGCTAGATGAGACCTATCAATTATTGGAGAATATTGAAATCTATTTAGGTAAAAAAATAGAACACATAGTGGCTCATGACGCAAAAGAATCATCAGAAAATCCTTTTGATTTCTTTTATAAATCTTTTAGAGGTTACGTACCATCTCCTACAGCTAGGTGGTGTACCAATATGATGAAACTACAGCCTTTTGAACGTTTTGTAGGTGATGAAATACCAACAGTGTCTTATGTGGGGATTAGAGGAGATGAAGATAGAGAAGGTTATATATCAAAGAAGAACAACATACAATCTATATTTCCGTTTAGAAAAAATATGTGGAGTGAAGATGTGTTACATAAATTGTTTCACCCAGATAATCAAGAAGTAGTTTTAGATTATTATAACTCTGTTTTTAAAGGAGCAAAATTAGATAAGGTTGCTGAGATATTAAATTCAGAAATAACATTTGAACGCCACCAACGATTGGCAACTGAACGTCAAATTAAACATAAATTGAACGGTATAATAGATTTAGGTGTAGTAGATTTTAATCATGCTACATTCCAATTTTTAAAAGGTACTAAATACCCTTTGTCTTTTGAAGAAGATTATGCTTTGTTGGATAATACTGATGTACTAATTAGAGATGATGTGTTTAGAATTTTAAGAGAAAGTGGTGTTGGCGTACCTGCTTATTATAATAAAATTGAATATGAAGTAGATGGACAAAAAGGCGAATACGCTAGAAGTCGTTCGGGTTGTTTCTTCTGCTTTTTTCAGCAAAAAATTGAATGGATTTGGTTGTATGAACAACACCCCGATAAGTTTAAAGAAGCAATGGCTTATGAAAACGCAAAGGAAGGCTTTACTTGGAATCAATTTGAATCCCTTAAAGACTTAATAGAACCAAATAGAATTAAACAAATTAAATTAGATCACTTAAAGCGTACTAATCGTCAAAAATCAGATGATTCACCATATCTATTAGATATATTGGATGATACTGAAGGAGATGGATGTACGGCATGTTTTATATGAAGAAATTAAGCACATTTCAAAAGTTACCGTTTTACGAAAAATATTTTGATGACCCCATTGATGGAATACCAAAAAAAAGTGGGGTCTATTATTGGGTCTATTGGCCAACAATAAAAAAAAACATAAGTGTTCAAGATTTAGAAAAACGTTTATTAGAATACTCTAAAAGCAATCTTTTATTCTCTGAAAAAATGAAAGGTGTATATAAATTTCAAGCTATTATATCTGAACAATGGTATAGAGACAATGGAAATGTTTTCGGTTTGAGTGATGACAAGAAAGATAAATTGTTAGATTATTTAAAATCTGACCAAAAAAATTTAGACTTCTTTTTGGATTATTTTGAGAGAGTTTGCTTTTCTAGACCGTTTTATATTGGAAAAGCTAATAATTTAAGAAGTAGGCTTGTGAATAATCATTTTAAAGGTAAATCAGAAATATTGAAGCAAATTAATCTTTGTAAGATACCAACAACAGATATTCATTTAGGATTTGAATTAACGAATGATGATGCTACTGAAAAAGTAAATGTAATATTTGAAGAAATATTTTCAAGAAGAATTAAACCAGGATTAACTAAAAAACCAAATTAATATGAGTGAACTTGATGATTTAGACGCAATAGAAAGCTCTGGAGTAGATAGAAATGAGCTTAAATTATCCAATATATACAATGTAACTATTGGTGGATTTGGCGGAGATACTGGCTTGAAAACGTATTTAGCTAGTGTACGAGTTAATGAATTAGAGCAAGATATTAGTTTTTACGAAAAATTAACTAAAGATAAATCTTGGCCTGTAAGTCAAATTGTTCAAAGACAAGTTGAACGTATGAGGGTTTCTGACATATCTAGGGATTATATTCTAAGAGCAGGTAGAGTTGTTAAATATTTTCCACCGATAATTGTAGCTATTTTACCAAAAGATGATCAAGGTAAAATTGATTTGAAGGTCAAGTTTAGCAGTGTTATTAGTTCAGAAACAAAAGATTTAATTTTTGACAAATCAATATACAGGGGAAATCATGCGCTGAAAAAATATTTTGATAGCGCTTCCAATTCAAGTGTAGCTGAAAATTTATACATCTTGAATATTCTTAAAACGTTCGATATAAATATTATGTGCTGGGATAAATCAAAATACTATTCAATAGTTATTGACGGACAACATAGATTAGCAGCATTACTCAAAAGTAAAGAAGAAAAGCCAGAGATTGGTGAGTATAAGCAAGATGTAGTATTTGTAGATTTTACTGAATTACTAAAAGCTGATGAAGAACGAACTCCTATTGAGATTGTGAGACGAATTTTTATTGATATTAATACTAATGCCAAGAGAGTTGATCATGTCAGGCAAATATTAATGGATGACAAGGATCTATCTTCAATAATTGTTCAATCCCTTGTAGACTCTGTATATCCTGATGGACAATCAAAGTTAGATGAAAATTTTATAAGTTCTGAAATTGTTGATTGGTATGGTAGAGGCTTAAAGCATAAACTGCCTCACATTACGGGAGTTCTTACATTATATCAGATAATAAGGGATTATTTAGTGCAATATAGTTTAAATGATATAAATGATTTTAGGAGTACTAAAAAAGTAAAAAAATGGGTCAAGTCTATGAATGAAACTTTTTTTGTAGATGAATTGATTAAGGAAGGTACAGAAAAGTTAGCAGATTCTTTAGAAACATATTTGAAGACGGAAGAAATTAATAATGAACTTCAAACTGAAGTTGATGATGAAAACAAGGAAAGTGAATTATTTGTATATGATTATTCAATTCTTGATGTAGCTGTGAAAAGATTTAATGATGTCTATGTCCAATCTTTCGTGAAAATATTTGATGAATTTGAACCTTATAAGAAAGCTTTTGACTTAATCAAAGAAGCTGGAGGAGATTCTCAAGATTGTGATCTTGGAAAGGCATTATTAGCATCTCCATCAAAAATAAATGTTTCTACTACGTTAAAAACTGCTCTTAGCTCAATTAGAATTAAATTAAAGCAAGATTTAGATGAAAAATATCAGTTAACTTACTCAGTGTTATTCCAAAAAGTAATGTTCAGTAATTTGATAAAAGAAATCATTAAGAATAATACAAAAGAATTTACTAATGAGGAGTGCTTAATAGTAGCAGGGGATTATTTAACGGTTTTGAATAAATTATTAAAAAGATGTGAGAATTCTGATGTTAGTTTATTTGGGATGAAAGATTCTATTGTCATAGAAAATGTGCCAGAATATCTAGATTATGGATTATTAACTAAAAATTTTTGGGAAGGTCTTATTTATGAAAATGGGAATATAATTTATAACTCTCAAGGAATAAAAACTTTTTCAGCTATGCTCACAATTCTAATGGATTGTGAAAAAAACATTGATTCTACAGGATATAACGTCAATAAATTTGATTCAGTCCCGTATGCAAAGTCCCGTATTAAAAGAATACTGAAAAATAATCATAGCATTGTAGAAGAGGAAATTTTGGAAACACAATCCTTAGAGATTTTGGAATTAAAATATTCTTATATTCAAAAATATTTTGATTTAGACTAAAGTAGGAGATTTATTTCAAGAAAAGCTAACTAATAATAGTCTTAAACATAAAGCCTTACCCACAACACTTCTTATGTTTAAGACCACTTCCACAAGGGCAGGGTGCATTCCTGCCTATTTTTGGTTTATTTTTGATTGGTGACATTCTTTCAATTCTAGCTTTAAAATTCATAGCCCTCATGCAACCTTCATTCTCTCCATATTTCTGGTATAAGACAATTGACTTATTAATGAATTTTAATGATGTTTTGTAATCTCTATTTTCGAAGAGAGCTATCGAATATCCCATCATCCAATTGGGCATATTTTGATTATTATCAAAATCAAATTCATTTGCTAAATCAAATGCTTTTTTGAAAACATTTAATGATTTCTGAATGTTACTTTCTATTAAAAAGGCAGCATAACAGAAGTAACTCATTACTAATGAAGGGTGACCATCTATATACGCGATTTCACGAATAGTAATTGCTTTTTCATAAAATTCAGTAGCTTCATTTTTGTTTGTTCGTGTAAAAACTGAAGCTATATTATGATAAGTTTCAGCTAAATCAGCATTATTTTCATCTTCAAATTCTTTTCTTATTTTTAGAGCTCGAAGATGATAAAAATACGCCTTTTCAAGGTTATCTAAAGATTCGTAACTTACCCCAACATTATTATAAGATTGGGCAAGTAAAGGATGTGTGCCTACTAATGAATCCTCCCTTAACTCCATTGCTTTTAAACTATAACTTAATGCCTCTTCATGTTTCCCCAACCCACTTAATATTATTGAATAATTATTAACCGAAACTGAAAACTCAGACTTACTCAAGTCTTCGTCTTTTTCTAAGACCTTGTAGGCTTCAATGAATATATTTTGAGCTTCTTCAAAATCCCCTAAAAGGCTATATGCTTGAGCAAGGGTAATATCAATTTGAGCTAATATTGTTTTGTCATTATAATAGTTTCTACATTCTTTAAGAACATTTATTGCTTCTGAGCATTTACCATAAACTAACAGGATATTACCATGATTAACCATAACACTATGTTTCATGTCAATCTCTATCTTATTCAAGTCTAGTTGTGAGAACCATTCATTATACTTTTCAAGACTCCCCATATTCCCATGAAACCTAGCAATTAACATTCTGAAATTGGATATGAGTTTTTTATCAACAATCTTATTTCTCAATAGTTGTAAGGCAATTTCAATATATATTTTTTGAATATATCCATCAAATTCATTTGTGTTTTTCTCAAGGTATTCGTGAACATTATTAATTAACGTTTTACAAGATCCAAAATTCGGTTGAAGTTTTGATTTTAATACCTCACATACCAATTGATGAAGTACGAATGAATTATTACGCTTTGTGACCCATCCTAATTCATGTAACTCAGTAAGATTGTGAAATAATTGCTTATTAGAAAAGTCAGCTTCAATTAAATTCTCTAATTGCTCATAAGTCAAACTAATACCTCCAAACGCAGAGATGTTCATTAACAATCTTTTATTATTTTCAGAAAGATCTGAAATATCAAATATTTGACTCAAATATTCAAAAGGAAGAGAAGGAGTTCTGCTTCTATCGTGTTTTGTTATCACTTTAGCTTCTGTAGCTTCACTTATTCCACCAGTGATAATCGAGTCTAATAACTTTTGTAATGAGATGCCACGCTTAAATGCCATTTTTGATAATAACTCAACCGTTAATGTATGATAACCTATACTTTCCAAAATTTGAAGTAATAGGTTATCATTTTTATCAAATGAATAAAATTCATAGAACAAGTTTAATGCATCTTCCTTTTATAATACATCAATATCTATATATGCAAAATCTTCAATTATACTTCTAGAAGTCCCAATAATATCCCAATCTTTTGAATTAAGAAATTGAGTATGAAATTGACTAAAAACATTAGGTACATTGTCTAAAACAAGAAGTTTCTTTCCTTTAAGTTGTTTCAATTTCTTCAAAACTAATTCGAATTGATTTTTGAGTGGAGTTCCCTTAACAGATGAAATTCCTAAAAAATCTTGAATTAAAAAATTATTGACAAACTCAGACATAAATATATCTTTCGCATCATCATCTTTTGTCACATTTGGAAATCCAACCCATATAAAATAGTCATAACTATCATGATATAGTTGAGAATATAACTGAACTAGTGAAGTTTTCCCTATTCCTCCAATCCCATTAACAATTGTGACTCTATTATATTTTTTTAGGGAGTTGTGAATTTTTTCTATTTCTTCAGATCTCCCTTTAATATCTACAATATTAATGTTTGGCAAAAATGTAACAATTTTGGTATCCATATGTTTGGACATCATTTTTTGTCGAACCTCTTCAATTAATTTTTCTTTAGAGTCCTTTAAAACATCTTTTGAAATAATACCAGCATCAGCTTTAGTGTGTTCATCTTTAGCTATTCGAATGATATTGTGATGATGATGATTTCTTGAAATATGATAATCTTCAATATGTGCATTCTCAAGGGGGAACCCTTTATCCGTAATAGGACATTTCCCTCTAATTTCAGCTCTTAGATAATCTTGTATATATTTTGGAATATCAGGTCTTTTATCTCCTTTTTCCGACCAAGGTTCTTTGAGATAGTCATCAAACTTGTCTAATTCATCTTTTTCAAACAAATTTTTTCCATCTTCAACTATAGAAATCAATTTACGATTGTGTTTCAAGTGTTTTTTAGGGGCATATCTCACATAGGCATATAGAAGTTCTTTTGTTATTCCTAAATGAATACAAGCTTCTGTGTCGTTTAATTGCGTTTGTTTTAACATAACCTTATTATTAATCTGCTATTCCCTGCATCATCTCATCCATTCCTCCAAAATTGAGAATGAAAGTAGAATAATAATGGTCAAATAAGTCTTTGAGGTATTGAGCAACATCAACATCTTCAAATCTGTCCGTATTATCTTGTTTTTGTTTTATTTGGTATCCTCTGTTTTTAGTAATTGTATATAAAAACAGAGTATGAAAATAGACCGCTGTGTAAAACTTGCGATTTGCAATAGTTATTTGTTCAGCATTAGGGTTCTTGTATTTTGACATAAAATTTTTCAGTACTGCACTATCCATATTAATGAAAATACTGTTTAGGTTTTCTCCTTCAGCTTCAGGCACCATTACAGTTTTGTAGTCAATTTCAAGTGAAGTAGCTTGCTCAACATCATCCCATGAAACAGCACTAGCATCTTTGCCTTCTTTACTTTTATATGCAAAAACCATTCTTGGTAAACCGAGAGGTTCATTATCTCCCTCTAGTTTAGGCGTTTTTTCCTTTGGCTTTTGCGGGTCAGCTATTTTCACCCAAAATATTTCGTCAAAATCTCCTGTAGGTGAAGTCAACGATACTTTTAATTGTACAGCATCTCCAACCTTTAGTTCGTCTTTGGGGTTTAAGTTAATGCGAATTGTTCCTTTATTCGGGCTACTTGTATTCACATTAAACACTTCTGTTATTTCTTTTGGAGTACCTGTAGCATTTCCGCCTTTTGTTTCAGTAGCTTTAATTTTTAAAATACCTACTTTTAATTCGCCAGGTTCATCTATTCTGTCAAAGTATTCATTTTCACAATCTGTACTAAATTTAATCGTCTTTTCACCATTCAATGGAATTCTAGCAACTTCTGTATCTCCTTTTACTTTAGAATTAATCTTAAACTGACTAGGAAACCTTTGTGGTGTAAATGGTATCTCTTCTTTATATTTATTGGTTTGCCTCTCTTTATTTTTGTCCTTTTTTTCTTTCTTTAAATCTAGTTTGAAGGTGTCTCCTAATAGCTTTAGTAAATCAGAGTTTAAAGGCAAGTTCTTTGTAAAACTTCTTATTAATTGATCCGTATTACTTGAGGCGTCAATGTTGACTGCTTGTTTTCTAAATTTTTGAATTCCCTGTAAACGTCCATCCTTATCACTTAATTTTTTCGCTAAGTAATGTCGTAATTGTTGTGTTTCTTCACCTTCTTTTAACCGATCTCTAGAAGCCATAAAAAGCTCTTTTCTGAATTCATATTTCATTTCAGTACAATCAACATGAATCAGTAAGTGGTTTTTCAATAAATTCAACTTTAACGAACGAGTAATAAATTCAGATGTATAGTAACCGTGAACCTGTCCATTCATGGAGAACATCACATTCATCCCATTTTTAAAATATCTTCTTTGTATTTCATCCTTTGACTTTTTTAAATCAAAATCCTTCACTTTAACTTTAAATACAGAACAAGAGACTTTCATTTTTCCAAATAATTCATCTTCATAAATCTCAGTAAAAGAATCAGAAATGTAGTTATCTTTTTCTTTGTCGAGTCTCCTTTTTAATCCAAATAAATCATTTGTTAATACCTTATTATTTGGGTAACGTAAAGCTGTATCTTTTGTTAAAATAGGTAAGGCAGGGCTAAATAGAAACTCATTTATACTTTGATTTAAATCTTGTGCAAAACCAGAGTATCCTTTAGGAAATTGATAAGAGTACATTTTTATAATAGTACCTGTCTCAAAGCTTCTGTTTTCTAATCCCAAATCAAGTTTGTCAATTGAAAAAGAAGGAATAACATCATCAACTAATAAATACTCATACCAAGTTTCTTTTGCATTATCAGTCTCTCTTTTAGGATGTTCACGAATAATTGTAAAGCCAAAATCACCAGTCTTATCAAAACGTTTAGATGCAATCAATTGATAACGTTTCTTTCCGCAGAAAACAATTGCGCCACTTCCACCCATATTATACTTTCCTTGCACAAAGTGAATAGCGTTTTTATTCCCTTTTAGGAGCGACAAAAAAGAATTCTCAAAATCCTTTGGATGCTGACCTTCACCATTGTCATATATAACTACAGAAGTCGGATATGCTCTTTTCTGATTTCTTGGTCCTTTGCCATCTGCAATAATTTGAATTTCTTCCGATTGTTTTTTTCTAAATGAAGAGATATCCCAATTTTTAGAATTTGGGAAATATTTATTAATAGCTTCATCCATTGTTCTAGGAGAATCTTTAGATTCAGGATTATCACCAAACTCAATACATTGTTTAGTTAAAATCGCATCAATTGAATTAGTCACTTTCTCTATCAAAGCAGCTATAGGGTTTGACTGTTGATTTTTTACTACACCATAGTTACTTGGGTTTTGCCCGAGAGGCTTCCAATTAGCATCACCAAAAATAGATTCATTGGCTTCAACTACTTGTTGGACTTCTTCCTCATCTTTAGCAGAATATAAATCGTGAAATAATTTCTCTACACTTGTCATGTTAGGGTTAGTAAATAAATCCATAGGGGGTTAAAATTTAAATTGATTTTTATTCTTTTTAGATATTTCTTTTGAGAAAGCAGATTCACAATTGGACACTTTTTCACGAATTGCTTTAAACATTTTCTTTATATCCTCTTCCGAATATTCATAATTTACTTTATTCGAACAATTAGATAAACTATCCAAATAGTCCAGTATCTTCTGAGTCCTTTTAGCTGCAACATTCTCAAATCTTGTTCTTCTAGTTGTCTTCATATTATAAAATGTAAATTATATATCATCAAATGTAATGATAATTTTTAAATTATATTACCTTTATTATGAATTAAATCTTGCATGACTTGATATATAATGACAAATTAATTCTATATTTGTTTTATTAAATAGTAAGCCCTTTGTAAATGAGGACTCTTATTTTAGTCTCAAAAAAGACGACAAGATTGATTTAAACAAAAGTAGAATTATGAAAACAGGAATATTTTTTGACGGATATCACACTTACAAAAAGTTAAACAATGAAGACTCAAACTTTAATTATGGTTTTTATGATTACAATAAAGTAATTGCAAAAATTGTAAGCACAATAAATACATCAACTAAAGAAACACTTGAATGTAAAATAGCTTTTAAAGGTTGGTATCAAGGAATTCTTGATTATTATCAAGATGGTCAAGATGTTAAAAAATCAAATGATATAGATTTTATAAAAGGCTCATATTGGAAATTAAAGAATGAAAGGAATCACCATATTAGTCTAATAAAAGCAGGTTTAGAGCCTGTCTATTTACCAATTAGAAATTCAGACTCTAAAGAAAAAGGTGTAGACGTAGCTATGTCTGTTAGTGCTATTAATAAAGCTCATAATTTAGATTTGAATTGTGTTATTTTAGTTACAAATGATTCAGATTTTGAACCTTTAATTCATAACCTTAGAAAGTATGGTGTTTATACTATTGTCATTTCATTTAAGCTAAATGGTCAAAATGATAGTAATCGTTTGAAAGAAGTAAGTGATTTACATTTAACTTTTGAGGATATTATTAGTGATGAAGAAATTCTACAAATGCTAGAGACAAGTGCGGTAGTATAATTACTTCAATTTAACTTCCCATTCTACCTCTTCTAATCGCTTTGCCACACCTTGTAAAGATAGTAACACATCACTATCTTTTGGAAGTTCTCCAAATACTAAATTTTTAAATGATTTGTTATACGTTTCTTTTAAGTCATTCCACACGTTTTCTAAATCACAAAAAATTAAAGCATCTTTTGGATGATGGGCTAACCAACTGTTATCAGTTTTAAAACTTTCCACATCATCTTGTCCTACTGCTAAAAGCATTTTATCAAAATCAGTTGATTTGAAGAAAGATAATATGTCGTCATCCTTTAATAATTGATGAACATCATAAGTGTGACGTACTTTATTTTTAAGATCTTGAATGGCATTTTCTCCATAAGAAAAACGCACCAAACTCATTATTTTTTCGCATATCGTTCGCCTTACGTCTAATACCTGAACTTCAAACGGTACCATATCATATTCTTCTGCAATTTTAAGTTGCTTAGTTGCTTTCATCATCTCATATATATAAGAATGAATGTTTTGATTATGATAAGGCTCGTATCTACCTAGCCAAGTTGCCTCAACTATAATTACATCTCTTACTTGACCAAACTCTCCTTTAAATTGTTTGTTATAATTGTATGCGATTTTACGAATCATTCCCATTTTATGGGTAATTCCTTTTACTTCAACCTCCTCTAACTGTTCAGCTACAACTTTAGTAATTTTCTTTAATTTGTTTTTTAATTGATTACCTGATTCATTTTCTCTACGTAATACAACCAAATCAATATCTTCCGAGAAACGTTCTATCAACCCAAAACATTTGGACAAGGCTGTTCCTCCTTTAAAAACCGTTTCGCTTCCAATTACATTATTAAAAATGGTATGTAAAGCTAATGTTACCCAATAGTCCTTCTCTATATATATTTCTGGAATATTCAACCTTTGAGAAGTAATGGTAATTGCCTCTTTAAACAAATCTATGTTTTGATGTAATTTCATACAATATTCCAGTTAGCAATGGTTGGCAAATCTTCTTTAGAGATGGGTAATTGGTATTTAGAAAGTGGATTTAAACTTTCTCTCAATGGTTTTATTTCTTTTATATTGTTGTTGTTTTCTAAAATTGCACCTAATAATGCTCTTACTCTTGCTGGATATAATAATGCATAGTCAATTAACAAAATTAATTTCTGTTTAGATAAATTTTGTATTGTAGTACTCAAAATTTCAATTCCTGCCTTTGCATTTAAATCAGGAATAATTTTAAAATCTTTAATCGCATCTAAAAAACCTAACAATTGATAGTTATCTTCTGTTACTTCAGCATAACTTTTTACAGCAGATGCTTTTAAGGTTCCTGTATTAATAAAAATTCGTTTAGAACGACTAGCAATATTCAATTTACTGCTTATTTGCCTTGTAAGCCCAAGTTTATTATATAAATAATTACCTGTAACGTATGCAATTCGTTTCCCATTTTGAAATAAATAAGGCTTTAGTAGTTCAGTTTCACTTGGCTTTAACTCTCCAAAAACTGTCATCTTTGGTTTGTAAAACTTGCCTTTAGATATTTTCTTAATTTTTCCTGCTTTTAACAACCGTTCAATAGCCTTTGCGGCAGTTAAGAATTTTTCTTTAGTAATATTCAAATCAACATAGCCAAAGGTACTATCCTCTGGAATACCTTCAATTTGTTGGGCTATATTTTGAGCTGTTGTCATTACTGTTACAAATATAGTTAAAACTTTCAATTGTCAAGTTTTTTGATTCAAAAACTTGACAACGACACCGTAAAACACAAAGACATCTGTCTTGTCCTGAAATAGCTATACAACTAAATTATAGTTGTAATGGATAAAAAGAAGAAAAAAAGAGTAGTATTACCTTTTGCTTTAAAGGAAAAAATCATATCCGATTTAGATAATGGGATAA